>Ga0307509_10002136_pt1 | contig 32513 bp, 29 predicted proteins | sample 10_EM_MG_FD_202245 | JGI IMG/M metagenome (GOLD analysis project Ga0307509, IMG submission 202245) | Populus trichocarpa ectomycorrhiza microbial communities from riparian zone in the Pacific Northwest, United States - 10_EM | ecosystem: Host-associated > Plants > Roots > Unclassified | place...
GGGTCCTGTTTCCCGAAATAGCCGACCGGATCTTCCTCCGACTGCCACGAGCCTTCCTTCTTTAGGCGGCATCCTCTCGAACTCGATCGCTCTTCCTGAGCCTCGGCTGGCGGGGTTTTTTAGCCCCTGGGAGTTACCTCCCCTTTGTGTGTCCCCGAGACCCATCATTCAGGAGTCCCTATTCCTTCGGGAGCTGGGCCCAGTGGGGTTTTACTACGGTTTAGCTTATAGGTTGTTTGATTTGGGGGAGTGGGTTTGTTTTTCTTTGTTGGTTGTGTCTACTGTCGGTTGGGGATGTTTTTCTTTTAGGCTAGGCTTTCGCGGGGGTTTTTGGTTCGTGGTTTTCAGGCCCGCTTTCTCATCTCCTTGTAGTTTCTACCCATAGTACCGGGTGGGGTTTGCTCTGTCGGGCAGGGTCAGAGGGTTTTAGCTTGGGGATGGCGGGATGGACTGTAGTTGGAGGATTTGGACTACGTGGCCCACGCTTGGCAGAAAGTCCGTTGTACCTAGGACCGTGGGATGAGCACATGTGTGCGTTTGCCCCGATAGAAACAATTAATAATCGAGATTTAAAAAAAAATCAAAAAAAAAAAAAATCAGTTGATAGCCATGAAAGTACATGTATAAGGTGAAAGGTTGTGGAAAATTGTGGCAAAACCGTATCTTATTATCTACTTCGACTCAAAGTGACGCCAATTAGGGATTCCTGATATTGAAACGCAGCGGACTTCCCTTATATCTTTTTTGACAATTCACTTTTCATCCAGCTTACCTAGGTCAACTATGGCTTGACCTTTAGTTTACACAAATACCTATCAGTTACAACCTCAATGTTTAGTTTACACAAATACAGGAAACTTTCAATAATATTAAAATGCTATAGTTCAGAAGTTAAAGTCTCCCTCCTTGCAGTTGGTATTTCACATTTCCTAGAAGTACAGTATGATTCAAATCTCCTTTTTTCCTTGAATGTTGCAAGTTTTCTAGAGCATTAGCTTTTGTGGTTAACTTACTAATATGAGTATACAGAGAAAAGAGGATAAGAAAAGATTCAATGCAATACTAGCTGGATAACTGAAATTCAGTCATAGAGAAGATATGGGATAAATAGGTAAAAACGGCACTCAGGCAGGTACTAGATCAGAAGGAATTTCACATTAAGAATATGATAAATGAATTCTAAAGTACTAGTCCAAAAGTACTTGTCCAGTAATGCAATAGTAACTGTACTACAACTACAAATTTACTACAAATTTGAGCACAACTGCTTAGAATAAACTAAAAATATAGGTAGACATACAATAGAGATAAGGAAAGCTATATATAAATTAGAAAGCAAAAGAAATCAATACTATGGATACTATTCACTTGTATTCAAGATTGCAGTAACTCAATTAGGCAGAGATTCCAACAACCTTTTCAGAAATTTGCCTTTAATATTCTGAATCCAGTCCTGATTGAGGACATCTGCTAGATATTTTCTAACAGTATCTAGACTCTTCTTAGTCTAATGATTATTGGAAATCACTGGTATAGCATTTCATTCACCCTCTTGTAAGTATAGATTTTAATCCCATACCTAGGATAAGAAGCTGTTTTTTGCCTTTGTTATTGCAGACTTCATTAATTATAAGCTAATTCATTATTGCATTCTTCATACACGAGCATCATCATAAAGGTCAGACAAAAAGAAGAGTAGTGTCATGTGAAGTAGAAGGAGGACTGATTACATCAATAGAAAAGCTGTCATCTTGGTGGATATGAGGAAAAGGAATTGAGAGAACCTTCACACTGGAGTACTTTAATCAAATAATATATTCAACAACCCGTACTAGTATAGACTGTGATGATACTATTAGATAGTAGCTTGAAAAATAATAGAATTAGGAGCTCAATCAGAACAAAGACAGGTTCAAACAGGGTAGCTAACTCGAAGAGTTATTTGAACTTACTAGAGCGTAGTTTGAGAGGACAGAGTACTGTCAGGAAGGCTTGGTAAAATAAAGTAATATGGAGTCAGGGTTCTCAAACTTAGAAGATTTCTTAAGAACTTGTTATATTGTTAAGGTCTCTTTTCTGTTGCTTGATGATTCTTCAACCACTGGGGGGAGTCCTGATATTTATACTAAAGTCTACGCTACTTCCCTTTCTTAAGAAAATAAGTATCTTTCAATCTTTTGACTTCATTCAGGAAAGTGCGAAAACTATTTGACCTTGAAAATAATTGCCCTACTTGAACTGAGACAGTCTCCTGACTACTATTTCATCTGGGGGTATTTCCACTATACCAGTAGATAGTCTTTCATCTCTTAATCCTATTAAACTATGTTTTAATATATGCAACTCATAAGCAAAAAAACCAATATTTCTTATGACATACTAAGTGATCAGTTCACATAACCATGTTTCAAAGCAATACGCATATATATGCAGCTAGACCAGATATATTGTGGAGTTTAAATTTCTTATCGTACCAATGAATAAATTACTTCATGGAATGTGAACTCTGTTGGTTGCCTGAATAGTTACCAGGGCTGTAACCACTCCCTGGGGGTAGCGGTCTTGCAAAGGGATATCGGTATTGACTCTAACCAAACCGGTGGTATAAATGAGATCAAGTACCGGAGACGCCAACAAGTAATTGAATAGACTCTATTACTTTTATTGAAACTACTAAGAGAAGGCCAAATGCTTTAGGCCTGTGCGAAGCTCAAAGATTCTCAAATCGAACGGAATAGAAGATAACTGTTCAACCAAGTATATTGAAAACTCTGTCTGTGAAAGTCTGATCTCTCTAAGTCCAGAGAGATACAGGTCTTTAAATACACTTGCGATAATCCATCTTGCATCAATCATATCCAAATCCTGAGGCATCAAACGATACCTAACCTATAAACAATCCAACAATAAACAAGGCTTACGAACTTCCAGAGTTCGTATCCTAAAAGAATACAAGTATCAAATAACAAGGCTTACGAGTCTCCTGAGCTCGTATCCTAAAACAAAACATAAAACAAACTAACAAGGCATACAAGTCTCCTGAACTCGTATCCTGAAAGAAATACATAAAACAAATCCATACCTAAATTAGTAACCTGTACCGGTTACAGGTAGCTACAATAACTACCACCTTAGCCCAAATGGTATACCGAGTGGTAACCAGAGGTGCTATGGTCTCGTATACAAATAGCTGGTTAACCTAGGACAAGGTCTAGGGAATGGTTGAGTAGCCTTGAGTACTCTATTAGGCAGGGTAACCTTTCGGGAGAACATTCACATAAGGTCAAAAGAATTATGAGAATGTTACACGGACCTCTGAGACGACTTTTGTGGTCAACTGGAGGACTTCCGAAGTGGTTAATGGCATAAGAGGGCAAAGTTACCCTACCTTGGGAATTTGATTATTATGCCCATGGACCCCAGTTACCCTACTGAGGAGTCCAAGTTACCCTACCTTGACCGGCAAAGTCATCCTGGAACTTAGAGGTCGATTGCCTCACATTCTATGGGCTCTTAGATGTTGTTGGGTGCACTCGCATCTGCCCGGGAAGCCCCACGCCTGTGTGAGGGTAGCCCGAACATACTATTGAACTTGGGTGGGTTTTGCTAACACCCCCCTCTGGCCCCAGCGTTGGGACGTCGCATCATAGGCAGACGGCTGCATAGTTGCTTGTTTGCTAGTAAAAAGAGGTCATTGGAGCGGCTGCTGTAACACAGTATACGTCGTCGCCGTCCATCCGACTGAATATCGTTCGCAGGATATATCTGAAGCTTCCCTTTGACCTAGCGCTTATCAGTCAACTGCTAGCCCTATATTGTTCTAAAAGAGTGGGCAATGAAGGTGAAATAATTTTCTGCAACGCCAACATGGTAATCAATAGTCTGGGAGGATTTGTCAAAATTATTAAAATGGTTGTTGAACATCTGTAAAGTCTGATCAACTTCGTTAAAGTGGCGACCAACAGTATCTAAATAATCACCGATTATCTCAAAACATTGTTGGATAGTATCGAAGTTACAATCGAGAGCACCCAATTGTGCTTCCATTGCATCCAAATGCTTGTTGAAACATTGTTTCATTTCATTGAAGCCCTCGTCAACGGCAGATACAATGTTCATCAAATGATTATCAATTGTAGTTCCAAGGCCCCAATGGCTTGGAGGATTTCATTTCTAGGGTTGACAATAGTCCTTCCAACTTTGGTAGAGACAAAAGCCCTCGTCAACGGCAGATACAATGTTCATCAAATGATTATCAATTGTAGTTCCAAGGCCCCAATGGCTTGGAGGATTTCATTTCTAGGGTTGACAATAGGCCTTCCAACTTTGGTAGAGACAAAGGTACGTTCACTGGAAGTCATTATTGATAGGTTTGAAAGCTGCTCAGTAGCCATCATGTGCGAGAGTTGGTCTGCAGACTGAATCAAATAGTTAGCAAGAAAAGGAAAAGATGGAAAGAGAAATCAGACCAAGCACTATAGGCTTTGGGGTGGAGAGGGGAGTGGTGCTATAAATAGTGGGAAAGTGCAAGTGCAAGTGTCTTTCATTAAGTTGAGCAGAACAAACACACCTTATAGGGTGGACCCACTGCCAAGCCATGGGGCATGGCTGTGACTTGCGGTTAGGTATAGACCCCCTCGCCCTAAACAAGGCGACATGCTCAGTGAGGCTTGGCAAATATTAGCAGACAGCTCAGATGGCACTGGCACAAGCATTGTCACCCAGTGCTCGTTCCCTGAAGAGCGTTTTTAAGGTTGTAACCAACCATGATCACCCATTTGTCATGGTTGGAAAATATGCATTTACATAGATAAGAGTTCCAGTGCAGCCAGGATATATACGTATTGCTTACCCCCTTATGATTTCCTGCTTCCAAATTGCTGACCTTACGATGAAAGGGAATGAATATCCTTGTAAGAACATCACAAGCGGCATCAATATGCCAGTCGTTAGCCTAAACAAAAGAATGCATGGAGGTTGACGACACAAGCATTCCAGGGCTAGTTTAATTGGCCGAACACAAAGAGCAACGCTCTGTTGGTCAATTGAAGAGGCTCGATGATCACTGCTATTAGCCCCTGCACGGAGGACACCTACCAGATGATGGTCGACACCAAGAAAATCTAAGTGCTAATCCCATTAGCCTGAATGCTGAGTTGGTGGATTACGAATTCCATCCCAATGCCACAGATCGCGAGTCTGGCCCTCTGTTATTACAAATAAAATGATCAAATTCATTTGAACTGAGCCAATCATGTTTCCCGTTTTCAAAGCAACCATTTCAAAATTTGTAAACTCATGCCTATGGTGTACAGGGGGCCGGAGCTACCTGGATGATGAGTCATGCGGTGTTCCTAAACACACCCTGGACTATTTAAGATATCTTGCTCTCGACTCGGCCCCCCAGTAGGTTATCATTCTTTCCAAGATGCATCAGGCAAAGCTGTTCGCAGGTTTCCTTTGCAAGCTTTAGTAGGAGCAAGAGAAAAGGATGAAACAGGTTCGGAGAGACGTAGACGATGTTCTTCGAATCATAACTCCGGGCTACAAGTTCCTTTTATGATGCTTGACTTGTAAGGTTATGTTGTATGGTGATCACATTGCACTCTGGGACAGTTCTTATTCTCATTGATCACAATTATCAATGCTCATGTGTGCTTCTGCAGTAGCCCGACTAAGGTTGACAGTTGTTTCTTTACTACACTTGGGTGATTGGCGAATATGGTTTTTCATATTGTTTTTTCTTGGTTCCCATGTTGTTACTAGAGGGGTGAATCCAGCGTATTGGCGCTGCGGAAGTAAACTTATATTCATCAAATTTGGTATGTACTAGTATTATCTTTTCGATTGATTTGGCAAATAACACTAGGAAGACAAATCCAAAGCACAACTGATCTTCCATCCCCGCATTTTACATAGAGCCTATTTTTGCTTAACAGCTGTAAATCAATTTTCCCATCTCTGTATCATAGTGTTCCAATACCTGAAGCAAGCCACTCACTCTTACCCACTCTCTAAAATCAACATGAATATTATCCAACACCCACTTCTATGATAAAAGTGTGTTGATGTACTGTAGCAGCTGCCGTCCTTGTGCTGACTCTCCAAGTTTCTCTCTAATATCATCAAGAAGCTCTCTTGCCTGCTGGCCCAATTCTCTAAAATTCAACCTATACCGTCTCATCATCTCTAACAGATATTCTAGACAAGTAAAGTCCTTGTGACACCGGTGCTCTACCCATACAGTACCCTTTCCTGTTGCGAGATCCACTGGTGTTGCAACCGGGATTCCGTCGATCAGAGAATAGTTGGTAAACCTGTGAACATACTAGCCATCTCCCTGCTTGTCTAGAAAATATTTTTTCACTTGGAAATCGATGAACAAATTATTCTCCCATTCCTCAAACACGCCCTCTGAAACACGGCTATCCTCTCTGGCAAGATTTATGAACGTCGTTGATGAAGGTCCAGTCACTGCTAGGTCTGCATCTTTAGTCATGATTCCGCCACAATCCAAGAGGAGGGCTGCCCCTTCGAAAACGACAAAATCTTTGTGATGGCCTTCACACAACATTTCCCACACCACATGGACAGCCTCTATCCCGGCTAGTTGGACTGGGAGGAGGGCGGACGATTGAGGCATGGCGTGAATGCAGGATGTTTGATTCGATATAGCAATGGATGACAATTTGCGTTGTAGGTTTTCCCTGGGAGACAGAGGATGGAAAGAGCGACACAGTTCCTGCTTTGGTGCACAGAAAGAGGATGGAAACAGATGGAGTTTTGGCTTTCGACACATAAGCGAAGAAGATCTTCGATAAGGATATTGATCACAATGCTGTTCATCATAGGCCACATATGCATCTCCGGAAACCTTGGAGTATAGGTGGAAGAACTGAATGAGAACACATTATTACAACAAATATGAAAGTCTCATTCACTGATACTGATATCCAATCATCAGAATACTCTTTTTTCTATATCCTGGTTCCTACAGTTTTCTCAGTGTATTGTTTTTCTCATGATTTAACACTCGCTACCTAATACCCTAGAATCCAGAACAATTAAACTATGTGCCATCTAGTCAAAAATTTCCTACCTTGGAAAAAGGGGATAATCGTGGCAAAAATAGAGCTGCTCCGGCCTTCTGAGAACATGAAAACAATAAAACCCAAGATATTGCCATAGGAGACATTTTAAAAGACACAGCGTAGAGTTCAATTATTGAGACGACACGGTAGCTTCCATACCAGCTGTAGGACAAAACACATTCCTTGCGCCAGATACAAGGGGTATAACAGCTTTGGTATTCAATCAGTAAGATACTGGCGCCACCCGGACCGAGTACCAATCTCTTTCATCTATCACCTGTCCTTCCTCCCACGCAACATATCCACAGAACAGCGATCTGCAACCATACCTAGACCCTTGCCTTGCCACCTTGGACAACTCCATCAGTCACCCAGGCAGTTCATACAAATTGGCAATACACAGAACTGCTTGCCAAGCCAGAGGTGATAAACTCAAGTCCTGCTGCAATAGAGAAGTTGTCCTCTGAGACAGCATGAACACTGTACTCACTCAACTTAGGTAGGAAAGGATTGCCGTCCTTGTGGTTCTTTCTTAAAGTTTTGAGTTCACAGGAGTAGGCACTTTTTCAGACTCCTAAGATGGCCTGTCCTTTACCATTTAGTTAGAGAGAGTTTTTGGTAAAGGTGCTGCTGGAGACCGCTGTTGTGAGGGTTCTTGGTTCAGTTTAGGTAAGAGAGCAGTTCGTGGAGAGATTGAGGTTTGTGTCGCACTTGCCCTACTCCTTAATTATAATATATTAGATGGGTGATTGTTTGATTTCAGTATTATAGAAGGAAGGTATGGGGGAGAGGAGGATCCATCAGGGGTCAGATGGAGCTGAGTCATGGGATAGGGGAGTAAAAACATATTTGACAGAAGTAATATTGACGGGGATGGTAGTGCTCACAGAGTAGACCTTGTTATTGGTGATAATTTATTCTCAAGGCATTTTAGTCCAGGAGGAGAAGCAAGGAAAATATCGGCTACGGGGGGAAATTCATGGTCTTTTCAATCGGGAGGTAATATAACATTCCTGGAGCTATCATAGCTTATAATACCAGCAACACCATGTCTAGTCGGTAAGTCTGAAACCTGTAGCCCTTTCCTAATTGAACCTCACTCTCAGGAGAACCATTGCCTCTCACTTGTGAGAAAATGTTCTCTTCTTAATCCCTCAGTCTTTCCACAAACCCCACCAACAATGGCCAGTGCAGAAAATGTCAACCCCACCATGCCCACTGCGGGAGCCGACAGATGTCAGGTACCTCACTGAGGTGGTTCAACATGGCTATTATCAGCAAAAGCCTCAATATCGTTTGACTCGTCGAGAAAGAACAAGGCGCTCCCAGCTGGACATCTCAAGCTATGAAATTTAACCCTCTCAGTTGATCTGGAGGTCTCAACAATCTCGTAGGCGAACATGGAAGCGTTGGTTCGGAGCATTCTACATGGTGTCCAGAGCATAGAAGTGGATAATGAAGAGACCCCCCAGGAGAGATATTCTCCAGCTGAAGGAAGGGTAACTGATAGGATTCATGAGCCAAGGATATCCACCCAATCTTTCTAGTTCATAATGCTACTAACGAGAGAACTTGGAAGGATATTAAGCAATAGGAGGTAGGAGTTCCGAGAAACTAGTTGCCAGCTCTAGCTACTCTACCCAGAGAATTGGCTCATATTTGATCAGCTTATAGATGTAGTGGTGTAACGACCCTACAATAGGTAGCTACAATAACCACCACCTTAGCCCACATGGTGTACCAAGTGGTAACCAGAGGTGGTATGGTCTTGTATACTTAGTATATTAATGCCTGGTTAACCTAGAACAAAGCCTAGGGAATAGTTGAGTAGCCTTGGGTACTCCATGAGGCAGGGTAACCTTTGGGGAGTAAGTTCGCATAAAGTCAAGGAGTTATGGGAACATTACATGGATCTCCGAGACGACTTGGGTGGTGGCTTGGAAGACGTCCGGAGAGGTTAAAGGCAGAAGAGGACAAAGTTACCCTATCTTGGGAATTTGGTCATTATACCCATAGGTCCCAGTTACCCTACTGAGGAATCCAAGTTACCCTACCTTCACCAGCAAAGACATCCTAGAACTTAGAGGTCGATTACCTCACATTCTATAGGCTCGTAGATGTTCATGGTCACAAACGGATCTGCGCGGGAAGGCCCCACGCCTGAGTAAAGGTGGCCCGAACATGCTATTTGTAATAGGTTTACTCCTGTCTAACAAAAAGGTACAAAAGAGGGCTAGTGGCTGACCGGCAAGCGCCAGGTCGAAGGGAGGCTTCAAGAGACCTGGACATAGAAAGATAATAGTTAAAGGGCAAGTGGAACTCTGAGATTGCCGTTCAACCAAGTATATTCATAAATCAAGAGTCTGCTGAAGTCTGCCGTTCTCCTGCTAGCCAGGAGATGAGTTTAAATACAAGAGTTCTCCCCGAGTGATAGTAATCAGATATCCTGCAACCACGATCATTACCGGGCAGTGCCCCTTTCCCTGCATGTCCTGTGATCCCACATGAAACCTAAGAGTCATAATACTGCCTCAATGCTATCGTCAGCTTACATGACCGTTCCTTCACTCGTGTTCCTAAATAAAACAATAAATATGCAAAACTAAACTTAACACACGCTGCCGGGCCCTAATATAGCTCTGGGGCTGTGAAACAATCAAACTAATCAAAGTAAGTAAAGTTATCAAACTAAACATAGGAAATCCTGCACTCTGCTCCAGTATACAGTTACCGGAACATGTATACATGTTACACTATTGAACTTGGCCGGGGTTTGCGAACACCCCTCTCTGGCCCCAGTGTTGGGATGGCGCGTCATAGCCAGATGGCTGCATAGTTGCTAGTTTGCTAGTATAAAGAGGTCATTGGAGCAGCTGCCATAACACTGTATATGTCGTCACCGTCTGTCTGACTGAATGTCGTTTGCAGGATATATAAGGGGAGTATGGGTGACCGCCAAAATGGTTGAAACCCATATATGGTCTCTCCGGCACCTAGGAGTCTATTTTAGCCTACGGGTAGTAGGGTCCTCTTCCTAGTCGTACTTAGGTAGTCCAAGGAGGCAAGGGCGCTTTGGGGACAAATACCTCAGTGACCACCCTGGACCTTCTCCCCTTGATTTGTAGAATTACTATGGGTTGTCAATGGACTCTAGAGGTATGAGTCTTATCACGGTAGAGTATGTCCCGAGAGGCTGGCTATGGGTTGCGCCCATTCAGCCAACCATCAGCTACATCTCACCGGGGGAGCTTGCATGTCAAATTATCACATTCAGTAGTCGTGTAGATTAAATGATGGACTGCATACCTTTCATAGACGAAACTACCACTGGGCCAGTGAGTCGACCATCTATGTATTGACTCCGGTTTTTGTCATAACAGTTAGCCACTAGTATCACTTCGATAGGAACAGTTTTTTCCACCTGTGGTTGTATTGGAGATGTATTGTAGAAACTCGTATCCTTTTGACGGAGTTAAGTGTACCTGAGTTGGTCTGATACTTCTGACAGGATAACTCCTGATGGAGGGTAGACCTCGGACAAGCCCTGAGCCGGACAGGGTACTCGTACAAGGTCGGAGTAGTGGTGAATGTCAAAGGCTTCAATCTGATATTTACTTAAGTTTAATTGTTTGGCATTCTACTTCGATAACCAACTTTTCCTCAAGGGAACCAATTGACTGAAGCTTTCAGCTTAACGATATTATGTTTTACCGTTTGATTCTTTTGAATTATTTACCTCATCTTTATCTTCTACTTTGAGTGTTTGGTACGGTCGCAACCTTAGAGTCCACCTCTCTATAGGGTTCCCCCCTTCCAGGTGGGCAAAGCCTTGCCTTTTTCTTTATGGATAAAAACATATGCTGAAAATCTGGTTTATTGTCTTATTAGTTAGCAACTCCCACTCTCCTGTACCTTTCAATAGATAACAAGAACTAGGTACGAAGTGCCTTTCTTCCGCCATCACGGGACCATTGTCCCCTGCTATGAAGAGGGTCGCCTAGCTATTCATTTCCTGGAGGAATTCCCGTCACAAAATGTGAAGAAGCGGTGAGCCTTTACTTAGACCTCAGTTTTAAATTATCGCCGAAAAGAGCATGGATGAGGATGCAGCTATTGGCAGTCTGATTCCTTAAAGACGTGGTTGTAGGACATCTTTCAGTGCTAGGAAGAAGGAAATCAGGCCCTGAAAAAAAGTTAAACAAATAGAAAAATGGAACCTCGGAATGTTGTTCACTAATGACCAAAGTGCAAAGGGGAATTGATTACCAAGTTGGCGGAATTGCAATAATAAAGCAAGGAGATTCAGCATGGCCAAATGACATAGGTACCATACTATAACGATTGAAAAACATTGGTCTCTCTCTCCCTTCCCTTTTTCCTCTCTTCTATCATCCCACGGAAACGCCCTACAACTCACACAACCAACCGTTCTCTTCTGGCCCTCCCCATGTCTCTTCCCCCCTTAACAGCTACCTTTCAACCTTTACCGTCATGGCCGACGAATGCAAGATCGCTGAGCACATACTGACTAATGAGCTTACTGAAATTTCTAAGGAGAACTGGGTGAATGCTGAAGTGAGTCTTCGATTCATTGTTGTGCTTTTATGCACAACATTATGTGGCCTTCTGACTGGAAGTATCAAGAACCATTAATCTGATATTTTGGTCTTGTTTTCTGTTCATAAGAGTCCCGGAAATATATCGGAAATGTACGTATGGGCAATGGCACTAGGAATCCTACCCTTTAACCGGTACAGGTTACTAGTTTAGGTATAAATTTGTTTTATGTATTTGTTTCAGGATACGAGTTCAGGAGACTTGTATGCCTTGTTAGTTTGTTTTATATTTTGTTTTAGGACACGAGCTCTGGAGACTCGTAGGCCTTGTTATTTGATACTTGTATTGTTTTAGGATATGAACTCCGGAAGTTCGTAGGCCTTGTTTATTGTTGGATTGTTTATGGGTTAGGTATCATTTGATGCCTTAGGATTTGGATATGATTGATGCAAGATGGATTATCCCAAGTGTATTTAAAGACCTGTATCTCTCCGGACTTAGAGAGATCAGACTTCGACAGACAGAGTTTTCAATATACTTGGTTGAACAGTTATCTTCTATTCCGTTCGATTCGAGAATCTTGGAGTTTCGCACAGGCCTAAAGGACTTGGCCTTCTCTTAGTAGTTTCGATAAAAGTAATAGAGTCTATTTAATTACTTGTTGGCGTCTCTGGTACTTGATCTCATTTATACCACCGGTTTGGTTAGAGTCAATACCGATACCCCTTTGCAAGACCGCTACCCCACGGGAAGCCGTTACATACCCCATATTATCCACTAACATATATATGTTGATTTCTACTTGTTTCTTCAAATATGGAGGCAATCTTGCAACAATCGACAATCCATCGGAGACGAGAAAGGCTTGGCAAACTCGCTGATGGATTTGGGTTGGGCGAGGCTTAAGGTGCGACGATAGAATGGATAACAGCCAATGCTGTGGATAAATCGAGACTTGGGATGGAAGCTCTAATGTTGATCAGTCCTGCGTAACGGCCATTACAAGCAGGCCAGCTCTGTCATGATTTAGCAGTCAAGCTAGGCTCTACAGATTTTCGCTCTGGAAACATCCCTTTGATTTCCATACTGGTGAGCTGCTGTCAAGGAATGATTACTGTACATAAGGAGGCATCAACCGTGGGGCTGGTTCACTTTACTCCCCAGGAGTATCTCTCCGCTCATCCCGATATTTTCAGTAGACCTCACTCAACAATAGCGGAGATCTGCTTGACTTATCTGAATTCCCAGCAAGTTAAGGCTGTTTCTGCTGACCCCTTTCCTATTATCCAGGGCACACCTTTTCCAGAATATTCCTCCGGCTACTGGGAGTCCATGCGAAAAGGGAACTCTCTGACTCCACGAAATCACTTGCCCAGGCTCTAATTCAAGAGTACGATGGTTAAACATCCGCCGAATAGCTTGTAAAACAGGTTTGGTGTGTGGATCCTAAGGACTTTGGTGCTTGTTTTCCGTTTAGAGGGTTACACTGCCCATCATTCTTCGGAATTGCCGAGTCCGTGGCTCCCCTGATAGAGATTGAGTGCGATGATGCTGATGAAAGAGATTTTTTGGGGTACACGCCACTTGCATGGGCTGCTCATAATGGGCATGTCGGAGTGATGGAAATACTTCTCGGGCGGGAAGAGGTCAATCCCGACGAACCAGATAATGAAGGCCAAACACTGTTCTCGCATGCTGCTAGTCATGGACATGAGGGGGCAGTGAAAACACTACTCGGGCTGGAAGATGTCAACCCTGACAAACCTGATCACTTCGCCAAACACCGACCACTCTCGTTCGCTACAAGGTGTGGCCATAGCAAGGAGGCAGCATTGCTACCGTCGCGCAAAACCGCAATCTCCCCCACAATTTGAGGTATGTGGGGCACCGCCTTGTTCAAATTCCCACTATCCTTGCTTTTCGGAGTGTGTTGCTCATGTATACTACCCATGGACGTCACTCCTTGCAGACTGAGAAAATCTAATGAGGTGGGCCAGGGGATGCACGTATGTCACGGCATTCATGCGAACCTCCCAGGAATCTGCTTCTACACTTAAGTCGGGATTCACGAGCTTCCGTTTACAAGTACGGTAGAGTTTAGTTGGATGGGGGGAGGTAGTTCTGTCGCTAGACAAGGTCCGTTTTATAGACTGTAGTTTTCATGCTTGAATACCTAATTGCTCCTCCAGCTGTGAACTCCCGCCGGTGCGTTTTGCTATCACCGAGATCCACGCTCGGGATATGTATGTTATCTTGGATTGTACTGTGGCTACGTAAGTTTACCTTGTAGTTAGTGGCTGTTAGTCTTTTGAGCTGACACTTGGATAGTATGGGTGACTTCATCGGCTTCGAGGGTGACTTGAACACAACAACACCTTTCACCTTGGCTGAACATAAAGTCCAATGGAGAGGTGAAAGGAGGTACCGCTACTTTGAGATCAACAATAACTACAAGGAGGAGTGCAACTACCCGCGATTCTGGCAAGAGACTGGCGACCGCGCGTATCCTGCTGTCAAGGGTTGCTACAACGAGTGAGTGTCCCATCCAACCAACCTTTCCCGTCCAATAAAAGATATCAACTCCAGTACACAGCGACTACGATCACTACGGTGACAACGAAGCTTTCGGTATCTTCCCAGACTGGCAACGTCAACTCTCAAAATTCGCCTCCGTGCAGGATCGTCTGCGGGAATGGAAACCAAGTGTGGCCCGCCGCATCGAGCACTTTGCCTGCATTACCATTACAATCCTCGACGTTGACGGCTTCCGCACCCATAAGGCGACGCAGATCATTGTGGATATGCTCGGCGACTGGTCTAACTCGGTCCGACAGTGCGCTCGAAAGTTCAGTAAAGAGAACTTCTTCATCCCGGGAGAGATCACGGGTGGCGATCCCTTTGGGTCTATCTATCTGGGTAGACGCTGACAGTCGAATATGCTACCGGCGGACGTTAAGGGAGCGTTTTCGCTCACTATTCTGATAATGAGTATTTCATCTGCGAGAAGGGGAAGAATGCACTCGATGCCGGCGCATTCCACTATTCGGTCTATAGATCTTTGACTAGGTTCATGAGAATGGACGGTAACCCGACGGCTGGATTCGACACGCCGGGGAATTGGGTGGATATGTGGAACACTATGGCAGTCAGTAATCACCTAGTCAACGCGAATACCGGGCAACTCGATTCGAGACATATGTATGGTGTCACCAATCAGGATGTGTCCCGCTGGCCCGCGATCAAAGTTAGTGAGAAGATGTTATTGGGCCTGTTCATTACAACTTTAGTAATGCCAGGTATTCCAAAGGTACGTTTGCCGCGGGAGCGGGTGATATCCCATGGCTGAATTAGGCGATAAGCGAGGCTAATGATTACCCATGCAGCTTCTTTAGGGTGAAGAACAAGCTATGTACGTATTAGACAACACTGCCGACAACTACATTTTCTGCCACCAGGCGATATCTTCTGCTCTTGCGTGGTAGACCCACGGATGCTACAAGCTCGGATCCTCGCAGTGCTTCAACTTCCCTCTTGATAAAGCGCTTCGAGGCTGCAAAGAAGACTAGAACAACCTTGATCATCGTGACCCGAGTAATGCCATTCGCACCGTTCTCAAGGCTATGTACCATATGCGCCTTACATTCCCGACTCTGAACGACGGCTTCTATCTCGAACAGCTCTTGAGCCTTAGCCGTGAGGTCTTCCTCCCTGGTTCTAACAGCACACCGACGGAAACGGGTATCTGGTCTGTTATCCGCGGCAATTTCGATGGGGCCCAGGATTTGGGTGAGCTCGATGTAGATGGTAACCAGAGCGCCTTGTTGCTCTTCTTGAACACTAATGCGACGACAAAGTTCGAATTTGATTGCGATTATGGGAGCAAGAACCTCCTTGCACCGTTCAAACAGGACACCGTCGTACAGAATTTGTTCTTCCCGTACGAAGAGTACACGCTTAAGGCGTCCAAGAAGGAGCTCTTTGTAGACTTAGTGAAGGAATTCCACGGTTGTCTAGACAGCATCGAAATGCCAGCGTGGGGCTTCAAAGCCCTCATGCCCAAAGAGAGATTCGTGGGAAACCGTCCTTCAATCATGAGCTTCTCACCAGGCCACGACGCTCACGTGCTTTCCAAAGTCGCCCCTGGAAAATCCCAAGACGTAGAAATCGGGTTAAAATTTACCCACCAGATGGACTGCGACAACCTAAAACAGGCAATGGCCATCTCTTCCGTACCGAACGACCTGAAGAAAAAAACCCTTCGTTGAAGACATCCGCTGCGAGAAGGTGCAAAACGTCACGCTTATAACCGTTGGTACACCACCTGGTATCTACGAATTCAAAGCGACACTGAGAAATGCCTATGACAGAGTGCATACGGCCACCATGCGCAACGCCAGTACCGTGGGCGAGAAATTCTACACTGCGGCCACGGATCACTTCCTTTTCCGCATTGGAAAGCACGATAACTCGGTCATCTTCCCCCGCACCTCGAATTACCCCTTGGGTCACTGGACAAGGAAAACGGGCGCTTCTACGTTTCGCAGAAAGCCGCGGGGGCGGATTTGTTCCGCTACTCGATGAATTGGGGCTCCAGGTGGAGCGCTTGGCAAACCTACCATGGCGGGAACGTCACGATTGACCGTGTGTGCAATTCTGGTCCGGCACAAAGAGACAGGCAAGGAAAGGGGAGCACATCATCATGCAATATTGGAGTGAGCCTGCAGGCTCATCTGATCATATCCAGCACGAGGACTTTGGGCTTCTGTCTGACTCTCCTGTATCCCGGCGATTACCACACTTGTTCCTCCATGGTCCGTTTAATCTCTATGGATACGACGCTGGAGTTAAGAATGAGATGAAGTTACTGAAAGACGGGAAGTGGAAGATCGACTTCATGGCCGAGTGGACCAAGTTCCATTTCAATGATTGGAGAATTAATCGTGATGGAATGCCAGATTCTACATTTGTCTATTGAGATATTAATAAGGATGGAGTACTAGACCGCATGCCGCCGTGCTCTCTAGCCGAGAGCATAGTAAATGTTACAGCCGCACAGCCGAAAGGCTACCTATCGTACCGCATCATCCTTGACGACGGAACATACAACCACCAAATGATCCCCGGGGGCTCCACAGTAGTCCAGATCGCAATCTTTGCCCTGTTGTTTGCAGTCCCCGTGCTCACGGGCTTTGTCGCGGTATGGACATTCGTGGCGGGCTTCTACCAAGTCAAGACAAACACCAAGGGAATGGCCATAAAACGCAGCATCCTCCCGATCGTATTCGCCAAATCAATGTTTTATGACCGTCTTAACAACTCAAATGTCGCCGCTACCGACGAGAAGAGGGCGGCGGAGATGGGCGTAGACAGTTCAGAACTGACAACTGTGGGTCCACCACCGCAGAAGCGGCCTTGGGTACTCATCGCAACGCTGGAGTACGACATCGAAGACTGGGGCATCAAGATCAAAATTGGAGGACTCGGTGTGATGGCCCAATTAATGGGAAAGAACCTTGGTTATCAGGACCCTATTTGGATTGTCCAGTGCGTAGGAAGGGTGGACTACCCCGTCGACACCCCCGCAGAAAGCATTAAAGTCACGATCCTTGACCAAGCCTATATCATCGCGGTGCAATACCACGTTCTAAATAACATCACATACGTCCTCCTTGATGCGCCGGTCTTTAGAAAGCAAACAAAGGCAGAGTCATACCCCCGCGCATGGACAATCTCGAAAGTGCAATCTTATACTTGGCGTGGAACCAATGCATCGCGGCGATCATAAAGCGCTTTCCAATAAACTTATACCACATCAACAACTACCACGGCGCTCCCGCACCCGTACACCTACTCCCAGAGACAGTCGCGGCGGTGTTCTCCCTCCACAACGCAGAGTTCCAAGGCCTCTGGCCCCTCCGCACTCCAAAAGAGAAGACGGAAGTATGCTCAGTGTTCAACATCTCCCAGGAGCTCTTCAAGAAGTATGTACAGTTCGGCGACGTCTTTAACCTTCTGCATGCCGGCTCTTCATATTTGCGCTTCCACCAGCGTGGCTATGGAGCCGTGGGCGTTTCGGCAAAGTACGGCAAACGCAGCTGGACGAGGTACCCCATTTTCTGGGGACTTTCCGGGGTTGGAGAATTGCCGAATCCAGATCCGACAGATACGGGGGATGATGACCTAAGTCGGAGGGATAGTACCGAGACGGTTGTGCACGCGGAGTTTGAAGCTGGGAGGGCGGAACTGAAGCGCCAGGCTCAGGAAGGGGCTGGTCTGAAACAGAAACCGGACGCGGAATTACTGGTGTTCGTCGGGAGGTGGTCTATGCAGAAAGGGATTGATCTGATCGCTGATGTTGCACCGCAGTTGCTCAAGGAGAACAAGAACTTGCAGCTGCTGTGCATTGGCCCAGTTATTGATCTTTATGGGAAGTTCGCTCCTATGAAGTTACAGAGGCTTATCAAGGTTATCCTAGAGGGTCTACTCAAAGCCCGAGTTTACTTCTCTACCGCCGTTTATTTTTAGGTATTATAATTCCCCCGGTTCTAGATGCTCTCTAGTCGGAGTTACTAACATGCTCCAGTGGCACCGAATTCGCATTAATCCCCTTTCGTCATAAGCCCTTCGGTTTGGTCGACCTCGAATTCAGCCATAAAGGTGCCCTCGGGGTTGGTGCCACGTCGATGGTCTTGGGAATATGCCAGGACGATGGTTCACTATTGGATCAACTACACCAGCTCATCTCCTAGCTCAATTTGAATCTGCAATTCGTGAAGCACTTGCATCACCACTTGAAGTTCGCACACGGACGCGAGCTACCCCTACTAAGCAGCGCTTCCTGGTAATCGTTTGGGTGAAGCAACTTGAGAGACTCCAAGCTGGTGCGAAGCGGTACACTCATAGCTCCAGTGCTCCTTCGGAATTACAACCCCCCAAGCCGGCCTATCTCACAGATGGACAGCTCCCCCGACTAGAGAAATCTCATATAGCATGCGAACTCCAGGATCGTCTTCCGAATCCGACATAGAGGTTACTCCCATCGGCGGTCTGCTAGCACCCCCACCCAGAGCTTACATCGGGAGCACCGAATCCGCGAACTCTTCAACTCTGAGTCTTGACTCCATCGTTGGGGAGCGAAAAGACTACTGCCTTCAACGGGTAAATGCAAACTTCACTGACACAGACGGGAGCGCTTCGAAAGCCTTCGGACAGGAGCTCGCCCGCATCGACAGCAAGTCTGGCAAGATAGACCTCTGCATCGAGGAGTACCTGATGAAGTGTGAGGAAAAGTGGTTCAATGACATGAGGTTGCGAAAGCTCGGTATGAGCTCTACAAATAGTTCCGACTCAGACGTTGCTACGGAAGCTGAGGGGCCCAGGAGCGCTAGTCTTTCTCCCTCGGATGAGTTGGTGGAAGGACAGGGCTTCAAGCCACCAACGGATCTAAAGAGATTTATGTTGAGGAAGGTTGGAGATTGGCCGTTGTATAGCTTTTTCTTAGCGATCGTGTGTTCTACCGCTCCCCCCCCCCACTTAACATCATGCTGACAATTCTCAGGGCCGAATCATCGCAGCAAATTCCTACCAAGTCACCCTCCTGACGGACCAAGTCTCCATCACGGCCGACCACCTCTACGTGATCTGCTCAATCTACATTGGTGCCTCAATAGTCTGGTGGTTCGTCTTCCACCACCTAAAGTCCATCTGGTGCCTCTCACCCTCCCGTTCTTCCTCTACGGGTTTGCCTTCTTCCTCGTCGATCTCTCTGTCCTGCCACCGTTGTTCCAGCACAGATACTGGCTCGGCAACGTGGGCACGAGATTTTACGCCGCGGCTTCAGCTAGTGGACCGCTACACTTTGCCCTCAATTTTGGAGATGAAGGTGGTAGTCCTGTTAAAGATTGGGTATACCGCGCTTGTATCATCCGAGGCACGCAGCAGATCTATGTCGTTGCATTGTGGTACTGGGGATCTAAACTCACGGCCCGCGCAGTAGACAGCGTTCTACAAGATAGTGCTCTGAGCCCACTCATTGCGGCGATAATCATACTGGTCGCAGTCGCTCTCTGGGCGATTTATCTCATCCTGGCATTTGGACTACCTGACTATTACCGTCAACTCCCGGGTAAAGTGCCCGCCTTCTACAGTACCATCCTCCGCCGCAACATCGTGAAAATGGTTCCTCATCACGGTCCATCATACAGAACTACTGGCTATCCGCACCCTATGGTCGGAATTGGACTTACCTCTGGAGCAGCACACACGTCTCACAATGGAAGATTGCCCTGTTGGTAGTACTTTTCTTCGTGATTATTTGGTCCGGCGTACTTAGACTCTTCGCCATCCTCTCAAAAGAACACTCCTGGATTCTCCCTGTTTTCGCCATCGGCCTTGGTGCTCCGCATTGGTGCCAGATGTTCTGGGGTATCTCAAATATAGGTGTGAACCTCCCGTGGGCTGGCGGTCCAGAAGCCAGCGCTCTTCTTGGACGCTCGCTCTGGCTCCGGCTCAGGGTGCTCGACTCAATCCAGGGAGCCGGCCTTGGGATGATACTCCTACAAACACTCACGCGCATGCACGTTGCTTTCGCGCTTATTGGCCCCCAGATTCTTGGGTCGTTGGCTACCATCCCCGCCAGAGCTACCGCGCCGAACAACATTGGTCCTGGGGATGTGTTCCATGACTTTAGCTCTTGGAGATTGGGAGACGACGGGGAGGTTTTCCGGAAATATTTATTTTTACCTTGGGCTAGGATTTCGGGTTTTGGTTTGTGTGGGGTATTTTAAATTTTTTAGGAAGGAGCAGTTGACGAAGCCTTGATGGGTTTGTACAGTACGGGGACAAAACTTTTCGTCCGATGACCTTTTTACACCAAAAATAGACATTTTTAAACAAACAATTCTCAACACTACTTATATAAAAACACTTGAAATCTTTCCATCAGCTAGGGAATCACTATCTAGTGAAACCTCTACAAGTAGAAGTGTAAGGAATCAAAGCTGTCTTCATTGTTCATGATTGCGTCAACTAGTGTGAAAGTGACTTGGATTTTTGTATGAGGCTTCATACAAAAAAGTACATGGCAACCGATACCAGACACTCAAACAACCTTTTCTCCATCAGTTGGTAATATTTAAGGATTCTGTAAATTTCTTGATGTTATCTACAGATTTGCTAATGCAAGGACAAATTTTCGCTGATTCTTAGAGACATTGTGCAGTGAGAGAGGGTGGTGAAGATGGGCACTTTTGGTGTAAAAAGGGCATCGGACGAAAAGTTTTGTCCTAGTACTGTACTCCCGCGCAAAATAAGTTATGGTGCAATTCTCGGTTGGGGCTGGCAACGCAGACCCCCAGCCAAACATCCTCTCCCCATCCCACAAGACTAGATATCACCATCCACAATAGCTCATGCTTCCCAAGCTCCAAATCTAGTTGCCCTACCTTCCCCCCCCTTTCTCCTTGCAATCGCTCGTGTCACTATTATCGTAGCATGGTTTTTTTGTAAAATTGGTTGACGTTGGTTGTTCGGGAACTTTTGGTGCAGAGTACTGGTAGTCGCGCGCGACCAGGGAGTGCACCATGACTTATTTTGAGCGGGAGTAGTTATAATACCCATACATAATACTTTGTATATTACACCCTTTCTCTTTTTTTGCCCTGTTTAACTTGATTATTGTTTTTTTTTGTCCCAAGTAGAGTTCTTTTGTTTCTTGCTTATTGCATAACTTACCTAGAACTCCCTTTTCTTCTTTCAAGGGTGGATTGTATTTGGCACGGGATAGATCTTTCCATTGGTATTGCATGCTTGAAGTTTTGGGTACACTGCATTACTACGGTAGAGTAGATTTAAATTAGTATGATATAATAAGTCAAGCTAGATAAATAGCATAATCTAAAAAAATCATCGGGTGTCTTCAAATTAAGCAGGAAATACTGCAACAAATAAAATTCAATTTTTAAAATGATAAGAATTATTGTGGTATCTGGTGCATTAATATTAGGTGTATCTAGGGATCTGGGCTTGGGAGTTCAATTATTTTCACAGTCTGGTTCGAATTAGTGCTTTTAGTTGGTAGTGTTCAGGCGTTGTATTCTATCCGGACAACACGAGTGATGTCTCATGATCCCCATGCTCACATCTATTCCAAAACCTAGCCAAATAACCGGGAAGAACGAACCAGGTAGGGGATCTCCGAGTTTCAATTTGTGGATCCACCTTCCGCTCTCCGCTCCGGAATGAATCTTCGGGTTTCATCCGCTGCCTCAATTGGTGGTAAGTTTATCCTAGGCGCATTCTAACCTCGAGGGGGAGCATTCACCAGCAACCGTATCCCTAACCCTATAGTAGGGTGGGTGGCATGGGGAGCTGAGGTTAGGAGGGGGTTTTCCATCTAAACCTGCATTCTATCATAAGTGATGGGTAAAAAGGGTGTGCTATATAAAGAGAGGTAGATTTTAGTCGCGTAATATAAAGGGGAGTATAGGAGCATAAGAGTGTGAGGCTGATCGCAGGGGTTGATCCCGCCACGCAGATGGCGGGGGCCGCAGTGCGTCTGGGCTTTCGATTTTCGGGAATGGGGCCTCACACCGTCCAAAAATGACGGACTACGGTCCATAGTCCATCCAAGACACACTTACTGTACCGATTGTAACACTGGATGCATAGCAGCCCCGTCCGCGCCGGCAGCCCCCCGACTTTGAACAGTCGATGTGGTGCACCTACCTTATGGGTGCAGTAGGCTACTACGATTTACTTGTTAGGTCACTGTAATATTTAATACCTATACAAACCTCCTCGCGGAGCGAGAATCACTACATATCGCTCATTTCCAACTTATTACATTATACAAAATCCGGGCTACCACCCATTCTCGTCGAATGCCTACCTAGGTCTGGGGGGGGGGGTGACGGGAGGTAGTGGAAGAATGAAATTGTTAGGTCTTAGTATAGGTCTGCAACAATAGAAAAGGACAGGCGAGAGAAGATGAAGCGCGATGAGCGGAAGAAATGAAACTGTAGGGACTATTCTGCCTCAAACATGTTTTCGAATAAAACTAGAGAACGAGAGAGGGTATATGAAAAACGCAACTGCATCCTAAAGAACAGGTGGTGCTATCACCACCGGGGGCCCACAAAATATCATACCCTCTTTGGCTGTCCGAATATAAGCTCCACCAATCCCAAAGGCATACCCGCTAGCTAAGCTCTCCCCTGATAGTATAATAATCTCAGTAGTAGAGCACTACATTAGGAGCAGAGATAGCGCAAGCAAAGGGAAGCGCAAACATATATGGAGGAACACTAAAGTGTGGCATGGACGGGTGTATAGGGCATATGCGGAGACATATGACTATCACATGTATGAGCAGAGATTTCACTACTAAAGGTGAACCGTAGCCAGAAACCTCCATAGAGAATACATATCCAACATCTCCGTCAAACACACCCGAACACGAATCGCGCCACCTCCATCATCCCCACCATGCTGGCTACTGCGGTGGTCCCGGAGTAGTAAAATGTTCGGATCAAGCTATTACCCGTGGGCTTGACTGAATCCTCTAGCATCCACCACCCCGACCTAGGCTGCACTCTATTCAAATCCCCTCCACTCTCGACAGCTGAAGGCATCATCCCGACGGAGCCTGCGACCATCGTTGTCTCGTGCTCTAGTCCAGTCGCAGGGTCCTGAATAGTGACAGGAACTGTCACAATGCCTTTGGGGATACTGAAGTGGTCGATTACTGGGTAGACAATGTCACCTAAGACCAGTCTCTTCCTCTCCGCAATGCTTACCCTCCCGCTAAACCTGCTCAGGTACTCATCTGTGTATTCCGAAGTCCTCTTACCAGTTTTGGTGAAGAAGCAGAAAGCAGTTATCCAGCCAGACAGTGTGCGCACACCCCCGGATCCACCAATACCAGCAGCATGACAGGCTCGAAGCCAGAAATTCTTGATATCAGGGGAGGTTGGCTGGGTGAAGGATGCGATCATGTACTCGACGACGGGGATTAGGAGACGTGTCCATTCGGTCATCTGAGGGCCATACTTTGCGAGGCGTTGAACCTTGAGTAGGATTTCTTCCCAATCGGATTTCTCGCCTTGGAGTGTTACGGAGGGAAATCCACACCCAGACTGGACGCTATAGTCAAAGTAACTCTGCAAAGTTCCCATCATCACAATTGCAGCGACCGAATTATCGTCGTCAGTTGTGGTGCTGAAGTTCGGCATTATCAATTCTCTAAGATGTGGATCCACCACATTCTCCTGAATGAACTGCGTCATGGCCTGCGCGAACCTACCCATACCGACATTGAAGATTGGTTGTGGACCTATGTCGATTACGAGTTCTTTCTTGCCTTGATGAGCAACGAATTGTGTACGGAGATGCTCGGAATTCCCGTTGACAAACATGCTGAACTGCGTGAGTATGGAAAGCCAGATATCATCGGGTCGCAAAACTAGATGGAGATCCTGCTGGAATGCACGGATAATACCATCAACTAGGCCATTGCCGTATGGGATTATCGGAGAAGTTTTGGGGTTGAGTTCGTGGAAGGAGGATTGAATGATCCGGCGATTTTCCGGTTGCCCCATCTCACCCGTCCTCCAATTATAGTCTTCCGGTGCCCCGGCTCGAGCTGTATGTTTTAGTAGGTCCTCCGATGAATGGACAGTTGGGTCGGTGTTGCGGCCCACAAGCTCAGGTGAGGGCTTGATAGTAACCGGCATTGTCGCTAGGTCGGTGGAATTCTTTCAAACTTGGCTTTGTGTCGGGAGGCGCACAGTCAATAATTAGTATTGCCGACAAAAGGGTACTCGTAGGGGACAACAGGCGAGCGGAACACGAAGGCCGGATCTAGAGGTGCGAGACAGAACTGGTGAGCCCTTGGTATCATGCAGATAAAGCCGTGAGAGTAAATGACAAACTTACGATTCCAGAACAAAGCTCGCAATGAGACTACCCTTGGGCATTCGTGAGGGCGGGGGGGATAGGAGAGTTCTAAAGGCGAGATACTGTCTGGCGATGGGGAGAATGAAGGTGATACAAATACAAGTATCAATGCATTTTCTGTGGCAGCCGAGGGTCGCACAAAGGTAACCAATGGTTGGCTGATACGAGCTCTTGCCTGCACTCGGAACCCTTGACTCGACGAGTCAGCCGCACCATGATTTTTGGCCCATGAGAGCTTCAAACTCATATACTCGAGTACAAGCATGATACGGTACCATACTCGAGTACCGCCATCACGTTAAGGCCAGATTGGGCAGCTTAAAGGCGGTACTTAGTCAGGAAATAGCCTTTTTCATTTTTCAGCCCTTTTCCATTCCAAATGACTCAGCAATTCTGGCCCGCTTAAATATTTCCTCCGCTCAAATCGCTTCGAAACAGCCTGAGCGTGCTGGCAAGGAATTGTATCTTTCAGACCACCCAAGGGACGACAGCTATTAACATACCATAAAAGCTGTGCTACTTGAGTAGTGTGCTGTCAGAGTTGCACCCTTTGGTATGTGCAGAGGTACAGCGCCTAAGGTTTGTATGTTCCACAAGCGAGTTTTGCTGTCCTTACGCCCCGTGGAACATACAAAACTTAGGAGCTGTACCCCCCGTAAGGTCTGGTGTTTTTTCGTTTTTTGTCTCTCAAAGGGGGCTGAGCCTCTCTTTCTTTTTGCGGTTTTTTCCGCCCCTCCTTCATCAGTCGGGAATTCTGGACTACATAGTCCTCAACCATTACAGTTTTTAACGGTAAAATTTCGCCTGGTTTTAGATCTACCATGGCAACAAGAAATACCAAGCAACAAGACTTTTAAAAACCAAAACGCTGATTTAAGTGGAATGAAACGAAGACATAGCATACTGTGGTTCGTAGCCTTTGGGATATCCATCGGTTGTCTGGATGTCAAGAGAAGTGCTGCCCGCAGTGCTGCTGGGAGCCTAAAACCTTAGGACCATCTTATCTCTTCATTCCCGGGATCTATATATTTGTGTTTTTTTATTTCCAGCACAACCCTTTTTTCTTATTTTTTGAATTTTGCCCTGATGGTTTTCTTGTTTTTTTGGACCTTTTGTTTGCCAGTGTTCTACAAGTACGGTGCATTTTTTTCATATTTATGTTGCAATTTATTCTTGCTATGTGAGTTTAGTGGCGATTGTCATTACAGGCCTCTGGGGGTGCGGGTTAGCTAATACCTCGTTTGGCCGAGGGGAAGTGGTGGGTGTCTTTGTTCCCTTTTTTCTTCTTCTCCCTTCATCCTATGTCTGATTCCTCGTCTACAATAGCAAATATTTCCTCCTGAAGACCTCACTCTATCTACCTCAATATCAATTAGGAAGAACTAGATTTGCCGGACCGAAGCGGGCAAATAAATAAGAAATAAAGTGATCATGTAATATGTTTTTCATTTACTCTTACATACTATCATGACTACTATGGAGACAAATCGTCATTGAGAAGCCACGAGGGCTTAGGGTTGGACTCTGTCGCACTGGGAAGTGGGAGATTATGAGCCATTGAAACCTTGATGATAACCAATACTTGACATATTGGCAAGTTGGAGTGTATGCTGGTTTAAAGCCTTGTGCTCCATGAAGAAAGCGTGAACATAGGTGGGTACCAAGAGCCCCCGACGAAACCATACGGCACCTGGTAGTCCATCCACCGCAGAGAAAAAAAAAATTGCAAGACAACCATCTTCGACTCAGACGGCGGACCCTACAGAGTGGGGTGGTTCCTTTCAGTAGTAAGTACAGGACCACGAGAAACAGCGGGTGACCCCGTGGGGAGAGGCAGAGCACCCAGGAAAGCAAGAGAAAGAACGAGTGATGTCTTGTGATTTCCTCCCTCCCCCACATCTATTCCCAAACCTAGTCAAACAAGTGGTGAATAAACAGGGTAGGGGATCCCGGATGCTAATTTGTGGATTTAACTTCCGCTCCAGAATGAATTACCGATTTTATCTGCTGGCTCAATCGGTGGCAAGCCTATCATAGGCGAATTCCGTAATCCATGAGAGCATTTGGTAGCAATCATATCTCTAACCCTATTTATGGCGAAGCCCTCACCGAGAGGAGCATGATATGGAAATCCTAGGTGAGGTAGGTTTACCGTATATATCTGCACTGCGAGTGATGGGTAGAGTGGTGTGCTATATACTGTGAAAGGTGGATTTTAGTTGCCAAGGATAGTAGGGGAGCATGGGGATGTGGGGCTGATCGCAGGTGCTCATAGCGCTCTGCTATACTCTCAGGGCCACAGCCCATCTGGGCTTTCGATTGTCGGGCACAAGGGGTCCCATCACCCAAGAAATAACGGACATGGCCTATAGTCCTATCCGCCTTGCCTCCGGGACGGATGCACGGACTGGGGCGGTGGGGGCACCGAGCATACAACCGGCTTGTCCCCGCTAGCAGCTCCTCGATTCTGAATAGTCGATGTGGTGCATTTTTTTGATTTTATGTTCAGAGTAAAACGGCTCGCATGTTAGTTTACGGTAATATTGTATACTCGGAGTGTTCTCGTGGGGGGAGCCTGCTACCGTCACTAATTTAGACACTCAGTCCGCTAGACGCGATCTGGGCTGCCACCCACTAAAGTTACTATCCAACGGTTACTGGGCCTAGGGAGTCGATAGGAGTAGAGTGGAAGAATGAAATTCGTTAGGTCTCAGTACAGGTCTGCAACAATATGGAATGACAGGCGCGAGACGATGAAATAGTAACTAGTGGAAGAAATGAAACAGTGGGGACTATGCTGACCCAAACACGATTTCGTACATAACTAGAGAATGAAAGACCCCAAATAAAGAAGGTAGCTGCATCCTAACAGCGGCACTGTCAGTACCTGAAATCCACACAATAGAACCCTTGGTTATCCGAATAGAAGCTCCACTAATCTCGAAGGCATCCTGCTAACTGAGCTCTTCTGCCGTGCTAGCCAAGTTAGCACGAAGGTCCCAGAGTATTAAAATGGTGCGAAGCCAGCCATGGGTTTGACTGAATCCTCTAGCATCCACCACCCCGACCTAGGCTGCACTTTATTCAAATCCCCTCCACTCTCTCCAGTTGAAAGCATCATCCCGACAGAGCCTGCGACCATCGTTGTCTTGTGCTCCAGTCCAGTCGCGTAGTCTTGAACGGTGACGGGAACTGTCACAATGCCTTTAGGGATACTCCAGTGATCGATTACTGGGTAGACAATGTCGCCCAAGACCAGTCTCTTCCTCTCTGCAATGCTTACCCTCCCGCCATACTTGATCAGGTCCTCATCTGTATATTCCGAAGTCCGCTGACCAGTTACGCCGAAGAAGCAGAAGGCAGTTATCCAGCCAGACAGTGTGCGCACACCCCCGGATCCACCAGCACCAGCAGCATGACAGGCTCGAATCCAGAAACTCTTGATATTAGGGGAGGTTGGCTGGGCGAAGGACGCGATCATGTACTTGATGACGGGGATTAAGAGGCGGGTCCATTCGGTCGTCTGGGGGCCATAATTTGCAAGACGTTGAACCTTGAGTAGGATTTCTTCCCAATCGGATTTCTCGCCTTGGAGTGTTACTGAGGGAAATCCGCACCCGCACGGGAGGTTATAGTCAAAATAGCTCTTCAAAGTTCCCATCATCGCAATTGCAGCAACGGACTTATCGTCGTCAGTCGTGGTGCTGAAGTTTGGTATTATCAACTCTCTGAGATGTGGATCCACCACATTCTCCTGAATGAGCTGCGTCATGGCCTGCGCGAACTTGCCCATATCGATGTCGCCCATTTGGTGTGGACGCGCATCGATCGTGAGTTCTTTCTTGCCTTCATGAGCGACGAATTGCGTGCGGAGATGCTCGGAATTCCCGTTGACAAACATGCTGAACTGCGTGAGTATGGAAAGCCAGATATCATCGGGTCGCAAAACTAGATGGAGATCCTGCTGGAATGCACGGGTAATACCATCAACCAGGCCATTGCCGTATGGGATTATCGGAGGAGAGCTGGGATTGAGTTCGTGGAAGGAGGATTGAATGATCCGGCGCTTTTCTGGCTGCTCCATCTTACCCGTCCTCCAATCATAGGTTTCACGTCGAGGTGACCAGGCTTGAGATGCGTGCTTTAGTAGGTCCTCCGGTGAACGGACAGTTGGGTCGGTGTTGCGGCCCACTAGCTCCGGAGAGGGCTCGATAGTGACTGGCATTGTCGCTAGTGTTGATAGGCGGAATTCTTATAAGTTTAACTCGGTATTAAAAATAGCGCAGTGGATAATCGATATTTTCAGCAAAAAGGAGCCCGTGGGGGGAGCAAGTGAGAAAAATACGGGGACCCGGGCTAGAGGCGTAAGGCTAAATGGGTGAGCCATTGGTATCACACAGGTATAACAGCGAGAATGGCAAACTTACGATTCTAGAACAAAGCTCGCAATGAGACTACCCGGGGGTGTTCATTGAGGGGACTGGAGAGTTTTAAAGAACAGAGGTTGTCTGGCGGGAGCGAGAATTAAGGCGATCCCAATGGACGTCGCGCAGTAGTGGAGGGTAAGGCTACCAATAATGACAGCCTGAGAAGAGCCGTTACTATGCCGCCAACACTTTAGGCCGCCATCCATCAATCATCAATCGTGCAAGAGGGTGTGAGGGGCTAAGTACGCAACGCCGTAAGGACTTAGCCTATCAGAGCTTCAAAACCACTATTATTCTTTCGAAAAAGGATAAGATCATCCCCTTCATGTGCTTCTTGTGAGTGAAAATAAAGGTGTGTAGGGCGACGATCTAGCCTTCTCGCCTTCCCGCACACCCGATAAGGTCATGGCAATAACCCGATGCTTTCATACCACTCCATTTCCAGCCTCCAATGCTGTGGAGGGCTCCCAGGAGGAATTGCTGATAACGAACCTATAGCTACTATTAACTGACCGTAAAAACTGTACCAATGCCCCCGATTCTTACTGAGAGATTGCCTGGGGGAATACAAAATAGTTATACTTGAAGAGGTTAGAACAAGGGCCAGGTGTCACCAGCATGGCCCTACCCACCAATACTAGAGGTATTCAATTCACAATTCAACCATCGCCAATCATTTATCATACATTGAAGACTAGGAACTTGTAACAAAAACAGGATAAGAGCAGGCATTGTTTTTTCCCCATTGAACCGGCCCTTCATGGCTCAGAACAATTCCATTTATTCAGGGGTCAGGGGAATTGGCAAGTTTTTTGCAGTATATTATTATTTTTATGGTTCCCCTCTTCTGGTGCTTTCCGCCACTCTTCGTAAGTAGGAAATCCTGGACTACCGTACATCGCACACTACTCAATTTTTATTACAGTTTTTACTGTAGGATTTCAATCTAGCTCTAGATCTAACTTACCATAGCAACAAGAAATACCCAGTAAAAGACTTTTTTAAAAAAAGCTAAAATGTTGATTCAGGTCGAAAGAGCCCAAGACACAGCCTACTATATTCAGAAGCCTTTGGAGTATCTATTAGTTCCCGGGATGTCAATGGAAGTGCTGCTTGCTGTACTTCACTGTACGGCTGCGAGCCTCAAACCTTGGGCCCATCTTATCCCTTCATCCCCAGGCTCTATTTGTTTGTGATCCCTATTTCTGGCACTGACCTTTATTATTATTATCCCTGCATTTTGTCGGGATGTTTTGTTTCATTTTTGGACCTTTTTTTTTTTCTACTGATGTTTTACGAATGCAAAGCAACTTTCATATTCTTATTGTATTTTATTTTCTGCCATGTCACTTTAGTGGCAATTTCTTTAAGGGTATCCTAGTTCCCACACCTGTTTCAAGTTCCTCATCGTTCATTCCTTTCGCCTTTACCTTCGGCTATTAAGGAATCACAAAACGAGTGATAAGCAAATATCCCAAGAATGTCTTGACGATCACCACATTCAAATCTTACTATTCTTCCCTTTCGATTCTGCTTCTTTGGCCATAATTAAAGTAAATCTCTAAAATCCTGCCTCTACTTTAGATGTTGTTCCATGAATGGAAGATACCTAGATTTAATCGCCATTATATGGATACCCCATAATATTCGGTAGTCAACTTACTGGGCACAATACTGCATGGTCGATCCACCACCATAACAAGAGATGTTTTTCTACAATTAATTGAATCAATTGACCTTCCATTTCTAGTATTTTTTTTTGCTAATAAAGCGAAATGGTTCTTACTTCGAATCTTTACCGTAGAGTCTACATAGCCGCTCTCCAAAAGCGAGCTAGCCCAGGTCATGTACCGTAGGCCGGTACTAAGCCCACACTGCCCATAGGCGGGCCAGGTCAGGCCCTACAGAATTTTCATAGGCTCGGCCTGGCTTTACCACGGCTCAGCCTACCTAACCCGTCGGGAACACTGATAGGCCTCTGGAGGTACGGGTTAACCCATAAGCTCGCTTGGCCGGAGTGGGTACCTTTTTCCCTTTTTTTTTTTTTTGTGTTTCACCCCGCGCCGGATTCCCCGCCTGGGACATCAACCCCCCCCCCCCCCGAAAACCTCACTCACATACACTCTCTACCCCTGGGGAGGTATAGGACACGCGGGGAGAGAGCTCGTTATAGCACGAGTGATGTCTCATGATCCGGCCCTCCCCCCTCTATCCACAAACAGCCGAGCAGACGGGATGAAAACGAACTGGAAAGGGTCCCCAAGTTTGGATTTGTGGATTCTCCTTCCGCTGGGGCGGGAGTCTTGGGGTTTTTTTATCTGCTGCCTTAATCAGTGGCAAGTAACAGGCCTGATACGCTTCGTAGGCTGATCAAAATCAGCCTGGCCCGTTGGGAACACTGAGCACATCAAACATTCACCTTGCTCCCTAACTGCCAATATAGGAGACAATATGCATGAATCTAGTGGTGGTGATAAGGTTGACCAACTCTCCACTCCCAAAAATGAGCGACTACCAAGAGGCAGGTTTCAATAGTTCTCATTTTTATTTTAAATACGATGGACTTGGCTCTTCTCTCAATTGCTGTCATGCTTAGTATCCAATGTTTTATTTATTCTCCCTTATTTATCATCCTTAGGGTATGGTTCTCTCTCATATACCCTGTATTTTCTTCACTTTTCTCCACACAGGGTAAAAGACAGAATGAACTCAGGAAATCAAACCAACTTTGCCGGGCTCACCTACTAATCGCTGTGGCCCTATGACCCTTGGTACTTATATCGAACTGATGACTGCCGTCTACAGGTTCCAATTCACTTTTTATCGCTCATTATTTAACGTTTGCCACTAACTAACCCTACCAAATCACGCTTGAGTCGTGGGAGCAAACAATTATGGAAGCGGTAGTAATGATCGATTACATGAGTGACTGTCATGATCGATCACTCGATCCTGGTCCCCAATCGGGGTCGTTTGGTAACCATACAGAGTCCAAAACACACCAAAATTGTGGTTTTTCGAGCTACCATATCTCCACAAATATAGGGAAACACAGATTGAAAAAAGAATTAAGGAGATTTAGGATGGCTAATGTGTGATATACACTTATTACTGATTTTTGTCTGGAGTTCATATAGAGCTGTGAGGACAGGAACTGGGTAAGGTCTAGGGTTCTGAATAGTCCGACCGGTCAAGTCTTGGAGGCAGGACCAGACTTCTCGGTCTAGGTTGATGTCAGTGACTAGACCTGACTAACTCTGGTGGTCTGGTCCGGTCTGGACAGGCCCCAGACCAGTCTTTATAAAAGATTGCGTAGTCACATAATATCACTCACCCTGCGGGCTAAAAAACATTTGATATGGTTCAAGACGTCTATACTGTACACCAGGGGGTTTGTTACGGGGGACGGCTTGGCGTTCAGCCACAGATTTAAAAAATGAGCACATGTTCAATTCCCAATTAGATCATTATTATCTTGGAATTG
>Ga0307509_10002137_pt1 | contig 32511 bp, 33 predicted proteins | sample 10_EM_MG_FD_202245 | JGI IMG/M metagenome (GOLD analysis project Ga0307509, IMG submission 202245) | Populus trichocarpa ectomycorrhiza microbial communities from riparian zone in the Pacific Northwest, United States - 10_EM | ecosystem: Host-associated > Plants > Roots > Unclassified | place...
TAAAACTCATCAGGAGAGCGTTAAGAATAAGAGAAGTCTGTAGGTGTAGGATCAGGTATTAGACTTAGTTCACGATGCATCCGAGAACACAAGGCGACGTCTGATAGAGTCACGATTGGATCAGGACACGGCATATATAGGCGGTGAGATCAGGAAGAAGTGACGAGAAGTCAGGACCGGAGAGATCACGATCATGGGATCCGGACGAGGGAGGTGGGAGCAGAAAACATCGGAATGCGAGGTGGGAAGATGAAAGAAGCCCTAACGTTTGGTGAGAAGGAACCGGCGTCAGGGCGGCAGAGTCCTGGATCTGAAGGGGTCAGGGCAGGACAAGCCAAGATCAGGCGACGTCAGAACGCAAAGGCGGTGCACCAGACGCAGTCAGGATGCACAGGACGTAGGGGTCCGTGTGGGGATGGTGTCAGGACGGACGGCGCTAAGTAACGCAAAATCAGGACGCGACGTCGGATCGACGTCGCGTCCTGATTCGCGATTCGCGTTCAGGCGTCAGGTGCGTCAGATGCACCGGACGCATTGGACACAGGGTATTATTTTTGCTGATGGTGTGTGCTCTCGCTTGCGTACTGTGGTATATAGTGAAAGGGGTGGGTTGGTGTGTATGCTCAGAATCGGGTAATATCGGGTGTACTGTCTCTGGTGTGGTGTGGTCCCGCTGTCTGGATGGTGGTTGTGTGAGTACTCGCTGTTGTGCTGTGAGAGGTATGCTCCGGGAAGTGTGGTATGATGAGTCCTCTCAGTGGTGGAGGGTGGCGCACACGTAAGGTGGTGTGGGTGAGTGTGTTGAGGTGAGAGGAGGAGACGAGGATGATGTGAGGAGACAGAGAAAAGGTTCGCATATTAAAGGGGAGACAATTTTCGCATTTGGCTCAGCATTGTGGGCTGCATCACTGGTGTACATTGTGGAATGGTGGTTGCGTCACATGCCAGACCCACAAATACAGCACACAGTACACCCCAGCACGTCAGATCAGATAGGACATTGATCTCAAAATTGATAAACTGCGCAGTACATATATGACATCATGGGAGGGTAACTGTCAGATGGCTTGGTATATAGTGAAGGAATATTTACCAGGCTGGACTCCTTAGAGGTGTACTTTTGTCTCCCAACCGTGTTTCTTTGATCCTTGTTGGCAGGGTATGCTTTTTCTTCCTACATCTTTGGCATCTTGTTGCCTAGGTAGTATATTATCAGATGATTCGCATACATGGCCAGTAAAGGCCGTGCAGGGAATGGCAGAGGAAACAAGGACAGGACTGCGGAGAAGGAACACCGCAGGACACTAAGGGATAGGCAAGAACGGCTTCTGAAAAAGGGACCGGAACTGTATTTGCCCTGCCTATTGCAGGATTGATTCCCACTCTGATTATTGTAGCAGAACATCTATGGCTCGCGTATATCAACTGCTTGCCTCTTGACTTCTTTGCCCTTCTTCATGTAGCTAGCACATTCTTCTCGCCTCCAGAGTTACGGACAATAGTTCGGATATCCACTTGCCATTGGTGGGATACGTGTCGGATGCGAGTAGACTACGTAGTCTTGAAGAACGTTTCTTTATCGTGACTCTGATAGGAGCACATGTAAGTAGGAGAAAGTAGGGTTGTATAGTGTTTGGTGGGAGGCTAGGAACACCGGAGGAATCACATTGTTGTTCTATTATTTATATCCCTTTCATCTCGTGCTGTTTTGATGGCTGTTTCATGGTTTAGCCAGAGCTGGTTTGCCGAATACCAGAGTTACCGTTACCGTTGCGTGATTAGCATACCGGAGCTCTGAGTTTTATAGGAGGGTGTTGCATGTCCGGGAAGGTGCCAAATTCTCGTGCTCCAGGGAGTCCCTTGGGCTATTGACTTATGGGGTTGCTCTCTTCCACCAGCTGTGACTGTTCTGCAAGGCATCGTTCGGGTATACTTGAGCTGGCGGATAAACTAGAGGGCGTGTGCTGGGGGAAAACAAAGTCTCCAAGCCGAGTACATTAGCAAAAAATATTTTATCTGTCTTGAGAGTCCCGTGCATCAGACGTTCAGGACGGGCAAAACGTTAACCATTACTCTGGACTCCATTCCACATCTACCCCTGCGTCGTCAACATCCGCACGACGTCCACTGCGAAGCACATGCATCAAGATGCCCACAGACCCTAGGCTCTCATGCATCGTGATGATCTTTTTTTCCGCCATTCTCGTCATGGCGGAATTCAACTCCACTCTAGCATTGGGAAGACTATCCGGATGGTATACACCGATATTGGAATCCCCTCTGCAGCCATTGTCATGTCTGGCCATATCCCAATACCTTCCAAATAGCTCAGATGTTCATGGCACCGGCCTCTTGAGGGCTCGCTTGCATACTCACGACGTGTCGCGATAGCCCATATATTCGACACACTCGCTTGATGACATTGAGAGAGCACAGATCCATACTCGCGACGGCTTGGTGATAGCACACATGTTCCAGACGCCGTGTTCCCGACGTCCTGATAGCTCACATGGATACTCTTGGCGGCCTTGTGATAGCACAGTTATTCCAAACGCTGCCTGGACGACTGGGTCATAGCTCACATGCATTTTCTCAAAGGTGTCGTGATGGCACACATATTCCAGACGCCGTCTCGATCGCTTCTCTATTCATTTGTATTAAATACTGCTATTTACAAAAGCTTCAAAGTGCTGGTGCCCCTGGTATTCTGACTTTGAACCTCATCTGTATCTTGATATTCAATTATTACTAGTCTACTGCCATGACCAGGGCGTCCAGGACATCCTGGCCACCGCAGTTCTAAGTTTCTGAGCTCTTGCTCCGATCTCCATCAGAAATACACCCTAAATTGTCATCACGGCTGCTTAGATTGGGCAACCAAAATCTAATAGTATTACATTTCCGCCAAATCCAATTCTATAAACTCCACGGTTCACACATCGCCAAGTCTCCAAAAAACGGTTCCCGCCCACGCCTCCCTCACTTTCCTGCGAGTCGTCCAGGCGCAATGATAGCTGACTGGCCAAACCCGCAGTCACTGTCCCCTCTTGCTCTAGTCCCCGCGTCCACTCCTGTGAGTTACCTAGGGTTACCGGAATTGAATCTAGCATCTGAACCGGCTGGCCGAACGAGGCCTTGTTGGCTGAACCCAGCTCTCGTGGGCTGCTGAGAATGGGCGTGATGAACTAGTCAAACTACTATTGCGGTGTGGAGAGGTCAAGCTCAATATGCTGGACCAGGATGCCTGAACACCACCCTCGTGGGCTGGTGGATCGTGGCGCGACCGAGAAGTGCAACTGCTGCTAGCACAGGAAGACATCAACCCCGACATGCCAAACAAAGGCGGTCTAACCCCACAATACAAAATATTTCCCATCACTCCAAAGAACATCCCTCTACCCTTTCTCCCGATCTCCATACTCACCTTCATATACGCCACTAGCTCCCCCATGATCCTCCATATCACTTTCGCTTCTCTCACCCGCCCGTTTAGCAATCTCCTAAATACAGCTACTCTTCCCTTCTCTTCGCTCCCCTCTGGATTTGGATCCAGTTCCAGTAGAGTTTCGTATTGGATGCCGGTATAGCGCTGTGTTCCGAATAGTAAGACCAGTCAAGTCTTGGACGCAGGGCCAGACTGGGCTGTCCTGGTTTATGTTGATGACAAGACCCGACCAACTTGGGTGGTCCGGTCTGGTTTGGACAGGTCCCCGTGCAGGCTTTATAAAATCTCGTATGATAGTTGGGGTGGCAACCCGGCCAGCACTTGCAGTGCATAGATGTATAGATCTATTATGATTTGCAAGCTGCTTGCCACAGTATAAATCAACAAGCCTTCAACCCAGGTTGATAGAGCCTCCATGAGATGATAGCATGTGGTGGAAATGCAATTACCCGAGGGATAAGTGGCATCGAATACTAACATCGTGGTAGGCGGTTATCTAATATCATGCACTTGATCCATGGAAAATAGTTCGATACTTGAGATCCTATTTTCACCACCGCTAACAAGAGCAAGGCACTATTTCCACCGTAAAATCCATGGAAACAATATGTTTTATTAAGAAAAGCCTTATTTGAACATAACATAGAAATAGCATATTCTATTGCTCGGCGGGCCTGGTCGGACTGGTCCTGGTTGAGTTGGTTTTGATAATCCTGACTGTCTAGTGCGTTTAATTTCCACCATTAGACTAGACTGGCCTTTCAACCGTACTAGCGGGTCCCGTCCGGTCCTCCGCCCACCATTCGGAACCCTGCTGTAGCGGGAATGTTCAGTCTATGTTTTGGTTTTTATCACCCTCCTGTGGTATAATATGATGAACCCGTCGTTTAGATCTATATTGGTCTCTGCCTTCTACTTGTGAATTCCGACTTTTTTCATTTTCATTTGTTTATCAATTTTATGGTGGGTTGGAACAACCCAGGGCCCATTGGGCCAAGGACACGGATGATCACCAGAAGGAACTGACGCGGTCTCGGAGGCCGACGGCAAAAGGTACCACCGATGGTAGAGGGAGCTCAGGGTCATAGCTCCATCCTAGTGAGCCCGTGAACCAGTGATGATATCCACCAACTCCCAACTCCATCAAAAGCTTGTTCCCAGGATTCAGAAAAAGATATATCCGTAATGTGGGTTTTGAGAGTGGTATAAATTTGCTTTTTTTCTTTCTTTTTTTTCATCCTGGGTTTTTCTACAGAAATCGGGGTATTGCACGTGGGTGGTTTAACTTGAACTACTCCAGTCGCCGGATTGGTGTGCGACTTCCAATTATGGAATTGCTCATCCTGAGGTATTTTGGCCCATAAAATTTGTTGGGAAGTAATAGTCACGTGTCAGCTCAGAAAGCGCAGAACCCCAAGAACCAAGAGTGCTGTGCCTTGGGTTCAAACTTTAGCAAGGCAACCTGAGTGAGTAGCAAATTGCCCAACCAACCAGCCGAAATCATCTGCACAAGAGAGTGGACAATGCTACAGGGTCCTGGATCTTCTGGTCATATTCCACCTCTTAAGAGGGCTGTGGTTTTAGCCTTCAATTGGCATGCGGGACTTACTATTGAAACTATAGCCATTGAGGTTCACGTTAATGCAAGGACTGCATGGAGAATTGATAATCGAGCAAAAGTATCAACATGTTCTCCTGAATAAGCACTGCCAAGTAGTAACTAATCATCATAGGAGCAGGCTGCAGACAAGGATGACTTCAAAGATGTTTTATCCTGCCTTGAGGATATTGATGGTGGTGGAAGACAGGCAAGATTCGAAGAAGTGTCTGTTGCAAGTATGGCTTTAGGGGAGTTATCACAGAGTGATGAAGAGCATTGGCAGATGCCTTTTACTGATATTGCGAAGGAGTTAAATATCTATGCAGCTCGATCAACTCTGGAAAAGGTATTGCATGATCATCATGGTCTTTTTCGAAGAAAGGCCACTCATAAGCCCATTCTGACCAGGAATCACATCGAGGCATGTAATGCATTGGCCCACATGGCCTTGAAAGTGGCAATGGAACATATTGTCTTCACAGATGAGATGTTGGGGGGGAGTTTAACTCAACAAGACGGTGGAAAACTGTAGCCCGAAAGTGTGGCATCAATCAAAACCAATGGGCCCTCCATGATAGGCAGGATGATCGAACAATACGAGTCATATTCCGGGGTGCTATTTGCCTAGGCTATAAGGGTCCCTGCTATGTATGGGAAAAGGATACTGCGGAAGACCGACAACAGCATTGTCAGATCCTCAACTTTGAAAACCATATTCAGCAGCAGCCTCAGACTCTAAATCAGGCACAGGATTCAATTCCTGGAATATGACAACATGAAGCTTTGATAGTGATCAATAGATATAGTGATGGGCAAAATATAAGAGAAAGAAGAGAGGTAAGGAGAAAGCGACACAGCCGTGACCCATACTAAGAGTGCAGAGAAGCGCAGTTTGAGTACTGCAGCAAGCATAGTTTTCGTTGGGTTTCCTTAGAGTTCGTTATGGGGCGGGGCGGGGCGGGGTGGGGCGGGTTTTCACTCGGCGGGCCCCGCCCTTACAACGGGCCGGGGAGGTTATTTTAGTCGGGATCCCTCCCCGCCCCCGTCCGGGGCGAGTCCCCCCTCATTCCCTGGACGGGGCCCTTTTCTCCCCACCTCTTTTAACGGGGACCCGTCTGGGGAACCAGCGGGGCCGGGGGCAGCCGCAGGGAACCCTAGAAAAACACGCCCGTCCCGGGACGTTCCGCGGGGCGGGCGGGGGAATTCGCCCAAGGGCCGGCATTTTTCGGGGCCCCGAAGGCCCCGTCATGAACACTAAGTTTCCTATTGCCACGGAGTCCTTAATCCTCTCCTTTATCCCTGGATTGACCAGCTTCAGGCTCAAACTGGCATGCTGGTAACCTATCTTGTGGAAGATAATGCCCCGCCGAACAAACAGTTGAGAGGGTTGATTGTGACCTCCGCTACACTAAAGGCATTATTACCATTCAATGGCCCCCAAGATCCCCAGATCTTAACCAAATTGAAGGACTCTGGAGCGATTGTAAAGACGAGATAGCTAGCTATCAGTTTACCTGGGCCAGTCAGGAAACAGTTGAGTGGGCAAAGGCTACCCTGGTTGACGTTTGGAGGGCATTTCCACAAGAAATATTTGACCGGCGTTGTCACACCTTTCACGAGAAACTTAATAGATGTATCGTTCATGGTAGGAATGATATCTTTGATCGATAGTATTTGAAATTTCCTTCATAAGCTTCCTCACATTCTCACGCACACAGAATACATGTAACTAGAGTCATGGTCTTGTTTTAAGGTGTCTTTTCCCATTTCACTAGTGATGCAATAGTGATAATTTGGTGGATTTTATTGCTTAAATTAAGCGACGATAAGCGATTCCATAATTGGAAGTGACACAACAATCTGGCAACTTGAGTATAGAGCAGGCAATGGTGTGCAGAGGTGGGGTAGCGGGGAAGTGGCTTGGGTGGTAGAGTTGCCTTCCTGTTATATCTCTTCTCCGGCAATGGCAACCCAGCCACATTGGTGTTCCACATTCGGCAAGCAATATCGCTTTAGGCCCCTTGGTAAAGTCCTAATAAAGCGAAATTGTTCCTTTATTAATTTTTTAATCATTTTGTGTAATTGAGAAACATTTACCGTGAATTTTGCTCTTGAGACGGAGTGCCTGGCCTAGGCTATTTAGGCTAGGCTGGCCTATCAGGCCACTGGCAAAAAGCCAATATGGCCTGTAGGCGGGCCTGGCCAGGTCTGCAGACTCGGGCCAGGCTTGATCGAAGAGAATTTCATATAGGCTGGGTCCGGCTTTACTGAAGCCTGTGCAGCCTGGCCCGTTGGGAGCACTGGTTCTGCTGAGAATTGAGAAAAAGACAATGTCTGAGAAAAGCTGAGAACAGAAGGCACGGGATGAGATGAGGGAGGGAAAAAAAGGCAAACGGCGAAGTAGGCGAGAGCTTTCCTCAGTTTGCGCGTCCCTTTGCTGGTGCCTACGCGTAGTACTACGACCTCAGAATGCGACTATCTCAAACAACTTGAAGTTTGAAGCAGACACTACTTTTACCAGAGCTACAATGACTGAAAAGCAAGAGTGGCAATCAATGTATCCAAGTTTCTGGTTAGCCTAACGTAGCTACAGGAGTTTAAAGATTCCAATGCCCAATATTATTTTGGTACTAGTGTAAGAACTTGAGTAATTAGGCGGTGTGCCAACCTACTGAGCTTTCCTCTTCCACTAAACTAGAGTTAGTTACGGGCCGGACGGGGCCCCGGAAAACGCGGGCCCCTGGCCCTTTTCCCCGCCCCGCCCCGCTCAACGGCCTGGGGCACGCTGTCTTTTTCGGCATTCCCTGCCCCTGTCCCTGCTCAGCCCCCCGCCCCACCCATACCCCGGACGGGTCCCCGCTAAAAATCGGTGGTAACAAACGGCGCCCCGTCCAGGGAATGAGTGCGGGTGGGCCCCGTGTAAGGGCGGGGCCTGGCGAGTGAAAACCCGCCCCGCCCCGTAACAAACACTACACTAAACTCAAGAGATTTATGGTTTATTTCAACCCGGAAGGAGGGAGGAGCCAGTGTTTTTGCCCTGGCTCTTTTGCCACCTCTCGAGAGAAGGGCATTTTGGACCATATAGTTTGTTCCCCCATTATTGCCTCTTCTATCGTTGTTTGCATTCTAGAAATTCCTGCCATTTACCCATTCGCAATAATCGTGTCAATGGCGGGCGCTTTCGTTATAACCCTGATGTGATCTCGGGGGTGTACCGTATAATCTGGCAAAAGTTGGATTGAACCTAGTGCGGACTTTCTTGAATATGTCCAACCACTACAGTATATATGTTTATTAGACTGGAGAATTCTCCTTCTTCGTGCCCTCTTGTTGGCTTGGTTGCCTTAGTTTCGCTTTAGCTCCCATCCGACCCTTTCATTCACCCAACATGTTCGGAACTGAAAGCCTTTCGGATAGGACCAATACTGGCGATGAAAATCACTGGAAGAGAGCCACATCACATCCGCCCATGTATCCGCTAGCCCGGAGGTGATGTGTTGCCTGTTGGTTCTTCTAGGCCTGTTGGACTAGGCGGCGAGGCGGGCTATGGGTGAGCATTTTAGCGCAGGAGGGTTGTAAGATAATTAACCCTGTGATGAGACCAGCTGAGGAGATCAATTGCCTCCGCGATAAAAACTGCATAATCTCGTATACTGGTAATATCTGACAGACTATGAAGCGCTTCTTCGGCCGAATATCGGGAACTTAGTTAATTAGCAATAGTAGGAGGGCAACTTTGATTGAAAAAGTGGATAAAAAGATTGTATTGTGCGATAGAATATGTTTGGGTATTGATCCTGCTACTTGATGAGTACCTGTGTTAATACCTGTATTTGTTTCGGCCGTGTGAGAGCAGTGTGGGAGCAGTGTGGGAGCAGCACTAGGTAGGTGCGTGCCGAGAAAATTGAACAAGGGCGCGGGCGGGGGTGTGTCGTAGATAGATTCAGCGGAAAAGCTTGTCTTGATCCCACCGGAATCCGGGCTCTATCCACATGGAGGATGTTAATATGTTACGAACAACAGCGCCGGCTATAATGGTTCTGAAAGCGAGAAGGGGAGGGGGCCAAGGTGGGAGACATGTTGCCGTGGCGGCTCGAGCATGGGCAGTGTTCCGGCAATAACTGGGACCTGACTCTTCCTAATTTTCAGGAGTGGGAAGCTCAAATCCGGATGATGATACTGCACAGTGCTGACATGAGGTCTTAAGGCGAAGCCCAACACATCACGGTCGGTTTGCTGAAATATGGGATCAGTCGTGGATTATATAATCTAGGGACTCTTGGCACGGTTATGTGTTGTGAAGGGTCTTTCCCTTCCAGCGTTCATTTGTCCGTGTTGGCAATCTTGACGGGAAAGGGTCAGGTGAGGGTCAGCTACAGGAGGAAACGAAAGGAATTAAGGATGATTGTGGAATAGCCGTACTGGTAATTGATAGGTTCGATCAAGTCATAAGAGCGGTGAAGGGTGAAGACTGAAAGAAAAGATTCTAACCGTTCTCACTCCGGAAAAAATAATCTCACGACCATCTCTCCTGCTGTGAGCTTCCACCTCGCTTAGACTAAATAACGGGAAAGCTACTTCCTAAACTACCTGATTTCTTCTAACACACAAGAGCATACTCGGGCTTAAGTGAGGTACCTAGGCAATCTACTAGTACTAAGTTAGTACACGACAACGGGTGCCTCTCGCTATGATATTAGAATCTGGCTAGGCTTTACTGCTGCCTACGACCGCAACAACCACGTCAGTCTTCTTTTCTATATTTCTTTTGCCCAGAAGTTATTTTGTAGAATAAATATTTATTATTTCTTCTACTAAGGGGTTGTGCTCCTTTGATGTTAATGAGAAGGGCACGATTGTTACAGAGGGGGGGCCGTTGTCATGAGCACTGTGAGTATTTAATTTGCGCCCGAGTACGCAATCTCATGAAAAGTTGCTAAAACTCTTCCGCACCTTCGACAATGTGGCAATACATCGGAGGGCTAAAGCCATTGCTAAAACACTCGAGTTCCGCGCTCGAGCGAGTCCAGTACAGTATCATACAAAACATGTTGAAGGCAGTGACATTTATCCGTAGCCTTAAACCTAATTGGGTGAAGGACATTCCGAGAAATAGACCTCCGCGACCTCCTTTGGGAGCTGTACACAAGTACTTAAGTTCCCAGGTAGAACTACGAAGTATAGTACTCAATTGCCAACGCGACTGGACGGGCGATAAGGACGATGCGAGCTGCTCTGTTGTAACTTATGTAAGCACTGTGCGACCACTGTGATTAAAGAGCTCTATTTGGACAGTGCTCCCCCGCTTTTCTTTAGTTTCTAGGAATTTTCTCTGGACCCCGAACTAAGGAATCTACCCCCCTCGGTGTTAGAAGAAACGAGAAGGAAGAAAATGTCGATATCAGTCAGAGATAACATCAACTCTTTCAATGTGTCGATTAATAATACTGTTGCCGATGGTCGGTCTGAAATCCTGAAATGGCTCTCTCCACTCGAACCCCGCATCCGGCATGAAGATGTTCGGACCCGCAGGGCCGACAACGTCGGGGAATGGCTGCTTCAAACTGGCGAATTTGAAAGGTGGTGCGACGGCGCTCAACACGAGGGATCTAATAATCCGATTTTATTTTGCTGCGGTGGTCCAGGCGTTGGCAAGACCTATTTGAGGTGAGGGACAATCTGCCGTGGAAAATTAGAAGATGGTAGTATTGACATGCAGCGATACTAGCTCACTAGTGGTGGACAAGTTGTGCGATATGGCTGGAGAGCGAAACGTTTCAGTTTCATGTTTTTACGTTGATTTTGCGGCGCGGGGGGAGCAGTCTCCGACAAACATACTCGGGTCGCTACTGAAACAAACTGTCGCTGGATTGGAGAGGATCCCGGATGAGATAAGTCGGGCGTTTCAAAACAACAAAAAGGTGATTGGTGGAAGAAAACTGCGGGTGGCGGAAATTGCGAAGATGTTGCAGACTGTCACATCTTTACACCCGACATTTATATGTGTTGATGCGCTGGATGAATGTGTGGAAGGGAATCGGCCTGAGATTCTGGATTCGTTGCGACGAGTCCTCGAAGAATCCCCAAACACGCGGATATTCCTAACCGGAAGGCGACACATCCGGGGTGAGGTTAACAAGTATTTTTGCGGGAGAACGACAGTTCTATCGATCAAACCCAACCAGGATGATATCGTAGGATATGTCCGGATGAGATTGAGTAAGGATACATCTCTAGATAGGATAGACGATGGTCTGGAGGACGAAATCATCAAAGGCATTACCGAGAATATCCCCGAAACGTAAGTGAGCAATTTGATGGAAAGATGGGTCTCATAGCTGCGCTGATAGGACGTCCAGGTTTCTACTGATTTCCTTAACTATGGATGCTATCCTCGGACAAACTACGGCCCATGGGAGGCGGCGGAAGCTGAGAGCAATGACAGAGGGGTTGGATTTGAAGGATATTTATGGTACAACTCTAGAACGGATAAAGGGGCAGGGTGGCGAGAGAGGAAGGCTGGGGATGGCAACTCTGATGTGGGTCTCGCATTCCGAGCGGTTATTACAACTCGATGAGCTCTTGCACGCCCTCGCAGTGGAGATAGGATCTACGGATCTCAATGCCGAAAATATTCCTTCTGTGGAGACATTATTGAGCTGTTGCTTGGGGCTTGTCATCGTCGATAGGGAGGCTTTGACTATTCGCTTGGTCCACTTTACTCTCCAGGAGTACCTTTATACTTGCCCAGACATTTTTGGTTCTACACACTCGACAATGGCCGAGACCTGCCTGACGTACCTCAACTTTCGGGCCATTAAGGAAATATCGTCTACACCCTTTGATTTGTCTCAGTCGGCTCCCTTCCTCAATTATTCTTCCTTGTATTGGGGGGTTCACGCTGGGAAACAGGCTTCGGGGGGTGTGATATCACTTGTGCTTCAACTTTTCGATCAAATTGAAACCCATATATCTACAAAGCTACTTCTGAAGGATCTCCAACGGCGAACGGATCATTATTTTCATCACATCCCCACTGACGGTCCGCTGATTGGGTTTACCGGACTGCATTGCGTCTCAGTTTTCGGTATTGGTGAAATCGCAACTTCTCTCATGAACCAGCCGAATTGCGATCTAGATGAAAGGGATTTTCTAGGTATAACACCGCTCATATGGGCTGTTATATGTGGGCAAGAGGGGGTAGTAAAACAGCTGTTAGAGCGGCAGACTGTCAACCCCGACAAGCCAGATATATACCCTGGTCGAACGGCGCTCTCATGGGCTGCAGTGATGGGACATGAAGGAATTGTGAAACTGCTTCTTGAGCGGGCATCAGCCAAGCCTGACGGTACAGATGGTTGGTGGAGTAAGACGACTCGAATTGTGAATATGGTCCAAGGGAGGAGATATGTCAACCCCAACTGGCCGGACGAATACGGTCAAACGCCAGTCCTGTTGGCTGCCAAACAGGGACACCAAGGGGTGGTGAAGCTACTATTGGGAAGAAAGGACATCAGGCCCCAAATAGAGGATCATGATGGCCGAACACCGCTCTCGTGGGCTGCCAAGGATGGACATGATGGAGTAGTGAGGCTACTATTAGGGCAGGAAGACATCAATCCCGATAGGCGAGACAATGATGGCCGGACACCACTTACGCTTGCTGCCTGGGGGGGGTGCTACGGAGTGGTGCAACTACTGCTAGGACGAGAAGGCGTCAACCCCGATATTCCAGACAATCGCGGCCGAACACCGCTCTCGCTCGCTGCCTCACGAGGACATAATAGAGTAGTAGAGCTACTGTTAGAGCGGAAAGACGTCCGCCCAGATGTGCCAGATAATGATGGCCTAACACCGCTCTCACTGGCAGCCCGGGGTGGGTGCGATGGAACAGCTAAACTACTGTTGGCACGGGAAGAGGTCAATCCTGATATGCCAGATAATTGTGGCTTAACACCGCTCGCGTGGGCTGCTGAGTGGGGTCATGGTGGAGTTGTAGAGCTAATTTTCGAGCGGAAAGACGTCAGCCCCGATATGCCAGATAATGATGGCCTAACACCGCTCTTCCGGGCAGCCCGGGGTGGGTGCGATGGAACAGTTAAACTGCTATTGGGACGGGAAGAGGTCAGCCCCAATAGACTAGATAATTATGGCCGAACAGCGCTCCTGCTAGCTGCTGAGGGCGGGCATGACGGGGTGGTGCAGCTACTCTTGGGACGGGAAGAGGTCAACCCCCATCTGCCAGATAGTTATGGCCTAACACCGATCTCGCGGGCTGCTTATAATGGGTTCGATGGAGCGGTGAAGCTACTGCTAGAACGAGAAGAGGTCGACCCCAATACGCCAGATAATCGTGGCCGAACGCCGCTCGCGCTAGCCGCCGCGGGCGGGCGTGATGGGGTAGTGCAACTACTCTTGGGGCGGGAAAACGTTAACCCAGATCTCCCAGATGATTATGGCCAAACGCCGCTCTCGCATGCATCCTGGGGTGGGTGTGATGGGGTGGTGAAGCTGCTATTGGGACGGGGAGAGGTTAACCCCGATATGCAAGATAATGGTGGTAGAACACCGCTCTCGTGGGCTTCTGCACATGGGCGTGACGGAGTGGCGAAACTGCTCTTGGAACGGGAAGACATCAACCCTAATATGTCAGATGGTGATGGACGGACACCGCTCTTATGGGCTGCCGGGAATGGTCATGATGGAGTGGTGGAGCTGCTGTTGGGACGCGGCGACGTCGACCCCAATATGCCAGACAATCGTGGCCAAACATCGCTCTCGTTGGCTGCCTCGAATAGGCATCAGGGTGTAGTAGAGTTACTGCTAGGACGGGAAGGGATTAACTCCGACATGCCCAATAAAGGCGGTCTGACTCCACTCTCGCTAGCTTTCAAGAAGGGGCACGACAAAGTGGTGAAGGTGCTCCAAGGCAGCATATTCGCACACTCCGACCCTGCCTAAGCTCAAAATACAAAAACAATTTCCATTTTCGTCCAACACCACCGTCCGCCGCTTTCTCCCCATCCTTATGCACACACCGATATATACCGCGGGCCGCTTCCCACCCCTCTAGATTACTTTCACCCCCTCGACGGGGTGTACAGCATTCTCACCGACAGCGCTGCTCTTCCTTCCCGTCCCTTTTTTCGCTTCCAGATTCCGATCTGATCTTAGCTCAGTCTGCCATTTGGTGTAGTATACCCTTCTGGGCGGTTGTAATGGGAATCCTCAGTCTATGTTTTAGTTCTTATTTTTCCCTTCTGTTTAGGAATACTTCGTTCAGGTTTAGATGAGTCTTTATTTCCTAATTATAAGCCCTCGCCTTTTTCTTTTTCATTGTTCCGTTACTTTCTCTCTGTTACTAGCAATCCATGTGCCCTAACCCGCCGGTATTATCCTTTTAACGTTGTCGGTGATTATTCGGGAAACCGCATTCTATCCAATTTCAGCAATTACCCATGAAACCAAGTCAAATCTTTTAATCCATCATTGTAGCTTTAGGAGGCTAGAAGTCTTAAATACAAGACCCCCGTGACAAATGTAATCAGGGTGGGAGCTAAGAATCCCAGAATATCTTGCCCACCCAGCAGATCAATGCTATCTGGGGCATAAGTAGAATTCATTTTTGTAATAACCGTAGCCCTACCTAGAACTAACTATGGCCCTTTTACCTATAGATGACGGTGTTGCGACCAAGGCCTACCATCAAAGAATCATGTGTAGGTAAACAGGATTTCAATTTTAAACTAAACTACTACATCTCAAGTGTAACTGGTACAGGTACTATGGTTACAGATGGATTTGTTTCAGGATAAGTGTGATTTCAGGATATGTGCCATGGGGCTGTGGCCCTGGTATGCAGGAGGCATGATATTATTGTTTTGATACCTGGTTAGTTTTATGTTTGGTTTCAGGATTCAAGGTTGTATCTTGCCATGATAATTTTTTACAAGTGTCATTTGATACTTGCGTTGTTTGAAGTTTGATTTTCAAGGAAAGATTTAATACATTAATTGTTTTATGAATTGTTTTATAGTATCAATTTGATACCATAGTTGTTTTAAGATAAGGGCTGTGCTTGTAGAAGTAAACATTTGGAAAATCAGGCAAGTGTATTTAAATGCTACATCATTCACAGTTACAGAGCGCATATTGTGACAGAGAGAGTTTTCAATATAATTAGTTCGATAGTTATATCTTTACTTTGTCAGGATAGTGAGAAGCCACCAAACACTTCAAGACTTTAACAATATAATAATAGATTTTATCTAACCACCTTACACAACCTCAACTTGATCAAGACACCTAGGCCACCCTTTTGGCCTGGAGATCAACTTCACAACCCACTGGCAAAACAGTTGCTTAAAGGTTTAACTGTACCGAAACTGATATGGCAATATTGCATCAGGTGTTATTTGCTTTTAATAAATGGAGACAACTGTTGGAGGCATTTTCCACAATCATAGAAGCTTGTAGGGGTTCAACAATGTGAATGCTAACGGGACAATGAATTCAATGTGGATAACAGGGGTAAGTATGCAGAGGGGTTCTATGGCATGCTGATGAAGTAGGTATAGATCGGATTAACAGAGGAGCGAATTTATAATTCTCCTAAGTGAGGTGGGTTTTTTTCTTTTTTTCTTTTTTTTAAATCCTATATTCGTTGTTAAGGTACAAGAAATCGCATGGAGCGCTAGCTATGATGAAAACAAAACCCAAAATCGAAAACTTACTAACAAAGGAAACATCAGGCACAAAAAACTCTACAACAGGGGTCCGTCCCGGTCCCTGGCCCACATACGGGCACAAAATTATAACAAGTGTATCAAAGGAAACCTTCCCTAAACCAGCGGATAGCATGAAAAAAGTTAAAAGCATAAACCTAGCTTTCCTGAGACGAGATAAAGTAACCAAAATAAACTACATTAGAAGAGCAGGAAGAAATCGAGGAGGCTGACGATGACGGGCGTGAAAACATGCATGGGGGGAAGGCCAGGGCTGTAGCCGTGATGAAGCGGGCGAGGGCGCCCAGGAGGGCGGCTGAGGACCAGACGGGGGCGTCAGGGCGAATGTCCAGGACCCCCTGAAGGTGCCGGGTCATGGCAGGCCCTTTGGCTGAACAGTGGAGGATGGCGTGCTTGAACGTCTCGGGGGCAGTCAGGCAGCTGGGGCAGGGAGTGGGGGCATCGCTGTCCCAGGAAGGGTAGGCGCGGAGGTAGCTCTTCCCAGATCTCATCTGGTGGAGGCGGCCCACGGAGAACTTATCCTGGCCCATGAAGGGATGGGGCCTTGGCGAGGGGCGGTATGGGTATCAGGCCGGACTTGGTGCGGCCTCATCCTATTCTTCCATGAGGAGGTTCTTGCATTTGAGTTTCGGTTGGGGGTAGGATCGTCTCGGGGGGGGCTCGCGTCCGACTGCAACAGTAGGTGACGGGAGGTGTCAGAGAGGGGGGCCTGGCCATCAGGGGCCAGAAGGAAAAGCATGGAGTGCGGGAGGGCGTCGAGGGGGAGGTGGGCCCTATTTTTCGAGGGTGGTCTTGGTTGCAGCCATGGGAGGGGAAGGCGGCTGCCCGCGTTCCTCGCACTCAGTGCCCTAAGGTCAGGTGAGTGGCGGTGGAGGGATGGAGTGTGGACAGAGGGGGGATGCCTTGCAGTCGCCGGGTTGATCTCCGCGGGGAACACAGTATCCTGAGGTGGGCTAGGCGGCGCTTGTACCTGAGGAGAAGCTCGATTGGTGGGAGGGATGCCTCTATGGCCAGCATGTCGGTGGGGGTGGACATGAAGCAGTTAGTCGCCCATCTTTGCACCTTGTACCAGAACGCAGAGAGCTTCCTAATCATGTGGACGGTGGGCAGAAAGGCGTCCGCGCCATAGCTGAGGATGGGGAAACGAAGGCAGGAGGCCAGTCTCTGGCAGAGGAAGGGAGGGAGGCCGATGCCTGGGGGGGATAGCCGCTTGACCGCCACAAGGGCCGCCTGGGCCTTGGCCAGCCTTTTGACGAAGTGGGGGTTAGTGGAGACCGAGGGGGTGAACCAGTATCCTAGCCACCTGACCTCAACCTTGGGCTTGAAAACTGACCCATCCAAGTGGACTGGAGCATTGGAGATGGGGGCCCTGTCCCTGTTCGTACGACAGGGCATGAGCTCTGTTTTGGGGACTGAGAAACCGACACCCAGCCTGGACCCTCTGGCCTTCAGCCTGGCATACAGCCACAGTAGGATTTGGAGGTTGCGCCGATAGGACGTAGAAGATACGGTGAGACCGAAGTCGTCCATGTAGGAGAGGGAGACACCACCGCGGATGTCGCAATGTACCCAGGAAACAGAAATGACAAACAAGCAGGGGGACACCGGGAACCCATGGGGGGTGCCGACCGAAACCGGGGCGAACACCTTGGGGGCCACCTGGTACCCGTGCCGGCACCACGTGCTAGATAAAAAAGACTTGGTCCAAGACACAAGGTACGGGTTTACCCCTTTGGCTCTAAGCATGCCGGAGCGGGTGGCGGGGCTGACATTGTCGAACCCCCCATTAATATCTAGGAAAAGAGTGGAGACTTTCCTACCAGCCATCTGGAGGGTGTTCACCTCATGGGTGAGGGTAGTGAATGCGTCTGAGGCCGAGAGGCCAGCTAACGAGCTGCATTGGTGCGGGTTGAGGAGGCCGGTCGCCCGAGCCTTGCAGGAGAGTCTCGAGTTCATTATCCTCTCAAGGATCTTTGAAAAGGTTTGGAGCAAGGCTATGACGCGGAAGGATGAGGGGGAGTTGTAGGAGGACTTCCCGGGCTTGTGGAGCACAATTCCATCGGCCTTCTTCAGGGACAGGGGGTGGGACCCGTAGGTCACCAACGGTGCGAGCAGGTCGTGGATGAGGTGAGGGGCCACCCGGTGCACCCTATTCTAAACCGAGTTAGGGGTCATGTCCGGCCCGGGGGCCGACGAAGGGGAAGAACGGGCTAGGGCCCTGGTCAACTCGTCCGCCGCCAAGGGGAGGCATTCTCTGAACGGGAGCAGGATGGTGTCACGGAACTCGGCTGGTTTGCCGGGAAAAAAGTGGCTGAGGAGCGCTTGAGTGAGCTCAGGTGGAGTCGAGGCGCCTGGGAGCTCCGGGAAACAACGGGGGGGCTGGCCGACGGCGAGCTTCTTGGCCGTCCACACAGACTGGGGGGTCGCTCAGGCCAGGAAGGTGAACCAGTGGTCTCTCTTCGCCTTCTTGATGGCTTTGAAATAGGCAGACCTCGCCGCCCTTGCGGAGGCGAGGAGGGCCGCATCGAATCAGTCCCTTTTCGAGGAGCGGAGAGCGGAGTTGTAGGCCTTCCTGAGCATTGACAAAAGCTCTGACCACCACGGCTTGGATCGATATGTCACCCTCTTCAACGGGGTGTGTAGAGCAAACTGGGATGTGACTCTGCCTAGATTGGTTCTGAACCATATGTCCAGAGAGTGTGTGGTGGGGAGGTGAGGGGGCGGCGAAATGGTAGTAGCTTTCAGGGAACTTTCCAGGGGGGCCCAGTCGGTTAGTGCCCAGTTAGGGGTCGGGGGGTAAGTGCGAAATAAGGGGGCCTCAAAGCGGGGGAGGATTGGGATGTGGTCGGAGCCAGTGGACGGGAGGGGGTCAGACCACTCAGAAGGGTATGGCAGGAGGAGGGGGCAGGCGAAGGTGAGGTCCAGGACACCGGGGCGACCAATGAGTGACATCGAAAACCGCGTGAAAACACCTGGGGTGTTAAAGAGGGAGAACCCCAGGTCAATTGCCCTGTCGAAATAAGGGGACAAGGTCGCAATCTCGTCCTCCATAAAGGTTCTAAGGGGGTCAGCCGTGCGGTGATGGATGTTCAGGTCACCCAGAGTGAGTGTGGGCAGGGGACTGGAGGGAAAAAGAATGTGCGGAGGAACAGAACGAGTGTTGTTGGAGCGACCCTTGGTGCTGTAAGAGTTGATTATCGTAAGGCCGGTGGTGGAGGGGTTTGAAGAAGCCATCGGGGGTGAAGAGTTCAAGAGCCATGACGTCACCCCTTCCGAAATACCGCGGGCAGAGAGAAACAGTTGACACAAAAGCACCATAAACATAAAAGGCAACCAGGGGCTTACATCCACCGGACGTGGTGGGGGAAAAAGAGTAAAGAGAGTAAAAGAAGGAAGTTGGCCCCCGTAGACCGGGGGGTCTTGCAGTGCGACAATGGATGGAGGATGGGCCAGGTGTGTAAAGGACCCGAATAACGAAAGGAACACATCCCAGCTCCCAAGGCAGTTGTGTTGAACGAGTGTGAAGGGTTTTGGAGGGGGGGGCGAGGCCTGCTCACCACCCCATGGGGATCGGTCGTACTGCATTAGCGGGCCAGGCACGAGGGAGTTCTGATCATTGGAGAGGGGCTCTCAGGCTCCACGGGAGGGAGCTGACCAGAACCTGGTGCGGGCCTTACAGAGGCCGGAAGTATCGTTGTCCTTCTGGCCCTTTGAGTAGCCATCTCGAACGCCTACTAGAGGGAGCAGTTGGGTGAAGCGGGGGGCGAGAGGTCATCAATATCGGCGGCTGTGTCCATCACGTCACCAGTGGGTGGCGGGAGAACGAATGGGTCGCCAGCGGAGGAATGCCTGAGAGGGGGAGGAGCCAAGGAAATAGGCAATAGGGGGCGAAGCCCCCCCTTATATACAAGAAAATCCTAGCCCAGCCTTTTGCCGCCCGACTGATACCCTAGTATGAGTCGCATATCGGTGTAACCAAGAAAACAATACAATTTGTCCTAAACCTTACAAAGGAAATCCCTCATAGCCACCGTGTAACAAAACAAAGAACACCAAAGTTATCCCATCACATATCTCATCAGGGGACCATGAGAGCAATCGCCTAAAACAACGCTGTGATTTTGTGCGAAGATATGATGAGTACCAGGCGCTTGATGATGAGACCAAAGGCCCAGTGGGTCAGGAGAGGATCGTGGAGGAGAATGAGGTCCTAGAGCAGGAAGATGTGGCAATCCTTGCGGATTAGTGGCGATACTATCCAGACCAGTTTCGCGATGATCGTTTGCGACTTGTGAACGTCCCTACCCATATCGCCGTTGATTCTACACCGAATTCGCCGGCATCGCTGGTATTTCTATCACCACAGATGAGGCCCGCTGCGCGAATGAAGAGGCTGCTTAAGCATGTGGTGAAGAGACCCAGAAGCTCGTCAACTGGGTCTGCGCTGGTACCGCCTCCGGCTCCTTCTGTATCCCTGAACCCTCCTCCCCTGTGCACCCACAGGCTAGCGATTCGGGAGCGCAGCCATTCACTGACAATGCGTGGGGCCCCGGTATATCCTACAGGGTCCCTTGTTGGACGCCCTGTCGCTTTATCAAAAACAGCTACATTCAATACAGTGAGCATAAGGGAGCCTATCTCACATCCCACCAGGTTTAGGATTGGACTATGTAGCCTGAGGTGAAACTTCTGGGCTAACAATGCACAGTCAAGTTAGTAATTTTAAAATTTGCCTAATTAACTTAAGATGTGCTTACTAATATTCAGTGTTGTTTAGCTTGGACAGGACCCTCGATGCCTATTGGCGGAGAGGACAGTACTTCTGAGTACAGATTGACGGAGGAGGATGTGGAAGGAGGTTTGGACATGACGGTTTGAGAGGATGAGCTTGACAAAAAGGGTAGACCTTTGATTGACTGGGTCAAGCATGTTGAGTGGCTTTTGCCAAATGTGGAGGTGTACGAAGAGTGAGAGGAGGAGGGGGTGGAGGGCGAGTAGTGCAACGTGGCGGGGTGGGAGGAGGGTGATGATGATGTCCGTATGACAGACGAAGGGGAAACCTCTGGCTCAGGTTTGGGAAGTAGGATGCGAGACTTAGGTCGCCCTGACTCTGCATCTTCCTCTCGTGGTCTATATGGCGATGCGGCAGACCACTGTTTCTCTGCTAGCACCCAACAGATTGGACAGAGGCTGCTTGGGAGGGCTATGACACCCAAGGATTTCTTCACAAGCCCGGAAGACCAACAGGACCGGATCGAAAATATTGTCACCAAGAGAAAGTGCTTTCTTGCCGGCAATAGCCGTCTTATCATTGATCTGGAGGCAGCCGCTAGGGAAGACGCAGAAGTACAAGGAATTGACATTGAGGAGATTGATAGAATTGACAGCGAGATTGATAGGCAGGCCCTCCTCAATATGCCTAGCCAGCACTTTCCTCACCGCGTGAAACAGGACCCGGAGGATTACTGATTTCTACTTCCATCTATTTTCTTTCCTTGTTATCTCCTAGTTGTTTTCCTGACCTCTCACACCGGTTCTGCCTTCCTTACTCTCCTTAATACGCTTCCCCTTACCTTGCCTTACCTGCACTCCCACTGCGGTATTTCTCCGCCACGGTATCTCAGGTTTGGTTTCATCCTTAGCCTATATTCTTTCTCCCATATCATAAGTCCGGGGGCTGTTTTCCTTCGGTTAGATTCTTACGCAGCATGCTACCTCTTTCCTTGTTCTCTTCTCATTCTCAATTTCCAGAGACTGATGCTCCTTTAGAGTTTAATTTCTTTTGTTATCATACCCGGCGCCTATACAGATTCCGCTCTTTTCTTTTATGTCATGATTGATTTGGTGACCTTACTCTTTACAGTATAATGTAATAGGATAGCAGATTAGAAGTCAGAAATACTCTCACATAACGATAACCTTGAGCACAGATTGAGATTGTCTATTTAGTCCTTTGCTTCTGATTTCTTCGGCAAAATCCATACGCCCAAAGCCATACGCCCAAAACTACGTACTCAAAGTGATGCGCCCAAAGCCATGCGCTGTAAAGCCATACACCAAAAGGATATGCCCAAAGCTTACGCTCAAACCATACGCCCAAAACATACGCCCAAAACATACGCCCAAAACAAACCCCCAAAATATACGCCCAAAACACACGCCCAAAACACATGCCCAAAACACAGGCCCAAAGCATACGCCCAAAACACACGCCCAAAACACATGCCCAAAACACTGGCCCAAAGCATACGCCCAAAGCATACGCTCAAAACACACGCGCAAAGCATACGCCCCAAGCATAGGCCCAAAATACCCGCTCAAAGCAGTTGATTTTAAGACCCTCTCTGCGAATGTTTAATTATAATTTAGGTTCAAATATGTGAGGGAACAGCCACGCATATTCCTCTAGAGAAGTGAAGCTCCACAGTTTTCAGGATAGGCTTCTATCTCAGATTCCGAATCAGAATCCACAATGGTACAATGAACAAGACCCATGACCACTCTGCTACTTGTACTTCTACTATGCCCTCATTTCCATTGAATGCACAGTTGCACAGATATAAATTCCTGCTCCTAGAGCATCAAGAATCCGCTTGTACTCTGTATTGTCACAGTCAAAGAACCCCGACACTATCTCCTTCCGCTGTAGCTCTACATTCTTAGACTTGTCTTCATGTACGTTGGTTCCCAACCAATACATCTGGCCCAAGATGGGGGCGTGCATCCCCGCCTTTGGATAATCCATCATGTCTACCACATTACAGTGTAAGCTAGGTTCCTACCATTGATATTGAACATTTGACTTACAGATGAAGCGTATGACTTTATGACCCCAGGAAAGCACATAGAGATAAGCATGTGAAAGCAAGGTTGGTTCCAGGTCGCCACTGTTGTCTAGAGAGCTCGGGGAAAACCTTTCGCTTCAAAGAACCAATCGTCGACTGGAACATCGGCCATTGTGCGAAGCCGAGCAAGTGGAACGATACTGGGCTCGGTATTACCCAGAGCAGTCGATGCAATCATAATATTTTTCCTGATCGTTCTCATGATACTCATGCAGGATGGATATGTAGAGATGTAGAAAGATCGTACTTTTATAGTAAGACCAAAAGGTTTTAAAGTAGGGAAAAACGATAAAATCATTTTATGAAGACCAGCTACTTATACATTCAGTCAACTCAAGCAATGCTTGATAGAATATAATTAAAGAGCGTATAAATTATGGAAATTCAGAAGTCAGAATGAAGTTATTGTTAACTGTCAGAGTCTGGAACTAAGTCTCACGTTATTTTGCCTTTTACCACACGCCTGCCTGAGGCGTACTGCTGAAATATTTCTAAGCTCGAGACCCGACCTTTAATCTCATACCCTAACTCAAGTGCCTGTATGCGGGCACGCGATTCCCTTGTTCTACGTTCCAACATTCCAGCTATCCGTCCACCTCATACCAATTTGCCCGCCTTCCCCCCACCATTTGCTCATGCGAATCCACACATCTGCAATTGGTACCATTGTCCTATCGGTGGTGACTGGCTATTGGCCCAAGGTTTGTCCATCGCTCACTATCAGCTTTCATAGTTCTAGTTGGCTGCACACCTGCAGCAGGTGGGATCCAGTAACAGCTTACAGAAAAGAAATTCCACCTTCAATCTGCCAAAGGAAATGGGAAAAAGGTCGATTATTTCATCAGGGCCAAATGTCCAGGTATAAACTCATCTATTGGAGCTTCCTCGATTGGGGCCGTTGTCCTCATCTTAGGTGTAAATAAAGGAAAGGCGGCAAAGGTAGACGGCAGTACCAACAGGCTGGTTATGGTATGAGATTCTTGTGAGTATCTAAGTGGAGGATAATTACATGGCATAATTACCAACCTATATATAAGGGTTATAATCAGGAATAACCTTTAATCACGCGGAAAGGCACTGCATGCCTTCGTCACTGCATGGTATTCAGGTATTAGATCCTCACCTTGGGTTTGCTTTCAATAGTTGTGACAGCTGCGAGAGACCCCGTACTTCCAGGTTTGATTCAGGATTTGGTTGCCATGTAGGAGGGAATGCGCTGTATGCGAATCTTCAATTGGAACTAGTCAAGTCGCGAAAAAGATCAAATTTAGTTACCTTAGATTATGATTGAACAGGGAATATCAACCCCTACTGGATTTGGACTAATGCTATGCCCAAAGCACAGCGATGAATACCAATTCATGTAGCTGCTACCAAGCCTAATCCGAGAGTGCAGCTATTGGCAAAAAGTAATTCACATGCAACCATATACCACTATACGCACAAAATTCATATGCACAAAAATTCATACGCACAATGGTTCCTAGGCATGCATGTTCGTATACTCAATTAATAGACTCAAATATTTTGCAAGCAATGAAATGGATGACAGAATGGAAGCCAGCTTGGGCACTTAGCTTAGCTGGTGTCACAAATCGTGACTAAGCAAGGCAGATTTCACATGACTCATACTTATGAGTCATAAGGTATGTTGGATTTCACACTATGACGTTGCTTGACTCATAGTTCTTACATGACTACGCACTTGCGAGTCATTGTTATATTATGATTGGTTGATTGTTTCATGACTCACGATTGTGACGTCATATAATGTAATGACTTTCGCACATGACTCATATTATGAGTCATGGGTTTCACGCATGTGACTCGCTTGAGCACTTGATTTGTTTTATGGGTTGTGATTGGTTAACGGAATGTTGCGCAATAACTCATATGAGTCATTGATGGATTTCGTGCTATGACTCACTACAAGTCATAGAGAATTATGTAGTACGAGGAGATGAGCCACCAGGGGTAGGGTTGGGAGAAGATGCCTATATAAGGCGCTTGGTTCCGACCAAGGGATAGGACACGCTTCTCGCAAACTTCTTCCCCCACCCTACATTTCGCATACAATCTCAAACTCTACCCCGCTTTGCGTCCGGAACAAACCCGTCGCCCACTTTTCCTCAACCTTTCGCCGCCATGGCGAACCCACACAACCTCCCCCCAGGGAACGCAGCCTTCGGTAGGCTCTCACCCCTCAACTCCCCCCTCCCGTCGCGCTCAAGAACCCCCTCGACCGACCACCCTATCGAGTTCATGATGAGGCAACTCGCTCAGGCGAGGTCTGTTCTCAGGCTCGGCAACCAAGACTTCCCAGACCTCAGCACAGACGCGCAGGCCTGCACCCTCCCCATCGAGTCGATAACAATCGTTCTCCTCTCCCAGCTTGTCCAGGGCCTGGTGACCGTCTCACATGAGCTGAGGGGGGTAAACCAGGCGGTCGCAACCATCTCCGAGAAAAACGAGAACCTCAGGGAGGAGCTCCATGACATCTCGTCCCAACTCGCAAACCTCCCCCACACCCAAGAACAACAAACCGTTCCGGGGATCGCCGATCTCCAAGCATCCATACGTGACCTGTCACATCGTGTGTCAGCCCCGATCCATGCCCCGCCGGCACCTGCCCCCCCCCCACAGAGAAAACCGCAGCCCCCTCCAACTGCCGGCCCCCCCCCTTCAAGGAAGGGTAAAGAAAGGGCCGACGCAACACCCACACCTCCCTCAGCCGTGGCTGACGACCCTAAATACCTCCTACCATTCTACGATACGAGGCTTGGCAACGCGTTCGGTGAACCCGAGAAGTACCCCAAGCTCTACCCACACTCATACGAAGCCGGGGAATACCGGAGGGGGGCATATGACGTGGCCTCCTTCACCCCAGGCCACCTCCACCCTGACGTCCGCCCCACCCCCTCCTACGCGCTAGCTGCCTCCGGCTCAGGCTCGGGCGGCAAGGGCAAAAGCAAAGCTGGGAAGCCTCCTTCCCACCAACTAGTTGCGAGTACGACAGCCCCTCCTGTTAAAAAGGGGCCGCCCTCCCTCTCAGGTGCCCAACGACGCTTTTTTGCATCTCGCCAGTCCCCTTCCCCTCATCCAGACGCCCCAACCATTGCTGCTACTTTCCCTGACATTGCCGCTCGCGTCCTCCGCGAATCTAACTGCCTTCTCCCCCTTGGCTTCTCCGCTACTGTCAACCCTCGTGGCTCCGTCTCCCTGACCGTCACCGACAAAGCCACCCCAGCCGCCTAGTACTCCCCCTACTTCGACTCCATCACCAGGGCCCTCAACCAGTCCTTCCCAGTAGGTGACAACCCCTGGTGTACCCTTGTCCTCGCCCCAACCGCCGTTCAACTAGCCATCCATGGCCTACCCCTACCTTTCCTCCCCCAAGATGAAGAGGAACTCTTCCCATATCTCTGGCAAGCAATCCTCAACGACAAAGCGACCCAGATTCTCTCAGCCAGGTACCTTAACTCTAGCCGAGATTCTAGGGCAACCAAGCAGGCCACTTCGGTGGTTATCACCGTCGACCCCCTCAACGTTTCGGCCCTCACTTCAGGGGTCGTCATCCTCTCTCAGAAACGTTTGATTGAACTTGCCTTCTCCTCCTCCAGAACCTCCCTGTGTAAGACCTGCTGGAGATACGGACACGCCCATCCACGATGCCCCGCCACCCACCCCACGTGCCCCATTTGTGGGCTTCATCATACTCGCGCGGCTCACAGATGCCAGAATCCAACCTGCCCCAGGAGCGGGAACAATAACCCAGTCCCATCCTGTTGTCCGACCTCGCCCCCCCATTGCTGTAACTGCGGTGGTGACCACACTGCCACGTACAGAGAATGTCCGGCTCGACCTCCCCCGCCTGTCCCCACCAGAACCAATTCGCCAGCCCCTGCCCCAACCGGTCAAGACCCCATGGATTTGGCGGTCGATGGCGGTCCGACACCCACTACTCCCCCGTCCGGGACGGGTCCCCTTGAGGTGGACCTTGTAACCCCCAGGCAACCTCCCCCAGCTGGGCCCTCCACGCGTCCTGGCACTACTCACTGCTTTGGTGGCCCTCTCCCCCTGGAGGAGCCAAGCCCTGCCCCTGCACCTCGCGATCGTCGGGTTCGTCCCGGTCATGAATAATCACACCATGCCCCCCTCCGCGGGACAAGGGCTGGCCCCTGCCCCGGCTTTTCTTTCCATCGTTCAACATAACTGCCTAGGGAGCTGGAATGTTTTTCTTTCCTTGTTTGAGTCGTTCAAAGAAGCGACCACCTATCCTTCGATAGTTCTCCTACAGGACCCTCCTGTTAACAGGGCCCACCTTCCTTCCTTTAGTGGTTTCAAGTCCTTCTGTCCCCCGGTTAGGAAGCCACGCGTGGCCGCCTACCTTCATATGTCTTTTCCCACCAATTACACGGTGCTCCCCAGGTTCCAGGGGGTGGATGATGTCCTCGCCCTCGACATCTCCTCCAACGAGCCTCTTTTTGGCACCGCCTTCCATTCACTCGGAATTATTAACGCGTACTCCACCAACACTGTGGACCACCAAGTGTACTCCGTCTCACCAGACACCCTTTTCCCTGATATTGGGTTTCCCCTCCTGGCTTTGGGGGACCTCAACATCCACAACCCCCTCTCGGACCCTCTACGGCACTTCTCGCATCTGGAGATCGCCTCCTCAACTCCCTATTTTGAGAAGGCGGCAGAATCCGGCTTCGCCCTCCTTAATCCCCCAGGTGAGTACACAAGGTTTCCCTTGGTTGGAAACGCTCGCCCTTCGGTAATAGATCTAGCCTTGGCGAACTCCCCCCTCCTCCCCCTAATTAAGAGCTGGGAGGCCTCCCCTCTACTGGTTCCGACCACATACCAATAACAATCACCCTCGCCCCACCCGCTCTAAAACAAAAACCCCTGCGCCCGCGTTGGGATGACACCGAGTGGGAGACCCTGGACCCGATCGTTAAGGGTTTTAAGGTCACGGCCGCGCCGCCTTGCCCCACCCCCCCGCAACTGGACGAATCGTTGTCAGAATCTCTAAACCGTCTGGTGGCTCTTCTCAAAGAGCACACGCCAGTATCCAGGCCCTCCCATCACTCCAAACCTTGGTGGACCCCTCACCTGACCGTCCTCCGTCGTGAATTTCACAATGCTACTAGAACAGCCAAGAAACACGACTCACCACACATGCGGGAAGTTGCCGGGACGTCCAAGGCGGGATATTTCAAGGCAATCAAGGCCGCCAAGAACAAACACTGGTCCTCCTTTCTGTTGACCGCCACCCCTCAGAGCCTTTGGACGGCCAAGAGGTTCGCCTTTGGCCGTGCCCAGCCACGTTTCCCCTCCCTCCCAGGGGCCGAGACCCCACAACAGATGAATAGTGTCCTCCTGGACCACTTCTTCCCCCCTAAGGAGCCCTTCTCCCGGCCACCTAGGCTTAGGCCAAACAAGTCGGCGCCCCCCCTAACCACAGACGAGATAGCCGCGGCTCTCTCCAAGTGCTCCCCAACCTCGGCCCCGGGCCCGGATGGGATACCCTACTCTACCTGGAAACAGGTCAACAAGATCAACCCCTCAATCGTCCTCCAAATACTCGCCCCACTGGTCCTCCTGGGGTATCACCCCGCATCCCTGAAAAGCTCGAACGGCGTGGTGCTCGACAAGCCGGGGAAGCCTTGCTACGAATCGCCATCCTCCTTCTGGATAATCGTCCTGATCCGCACAATCTCTAAAATCCTCGAAAGGATCATAGCAGCATGCCTACTTGCAGCGGCCCGTCTCAGAGGGCTGTTGCACCCCAACCAATGCCGTTCGCTCCCTGGGCTCAGCACCTACGATGCGTGCCTCACCCTCACCAACGACGTCAAGACCCTCCAGAGGCCCCGTCTCAAGGTCTCCTCCCTGTTCCTGGACATAAAGGCAGGGTTCGACAACGTCGACAACACCACTTTGGCCCGAATCCTGAGGGAAGGCGGGATACCCCACTACCTGGTTTCCTGGGTTTCGTCCTTTCTACGAGAACGGAGCTGAACCCTAATTTTCCAAGGGGCACCAGTAACCCCAGCCCCAGTCAACGTCGGCGCCCCACAGGGCTCTCCGATCTCCCCACTGCTCTTGCTTCTCTACGTCGCACCGCTGCATTTCCGGATCCCTCGGGGTCTGATGATCTCGTATGTGGACGACTTCGCCCTCACAGTGGCCTCCCTTACGTACCGTGGCAACATCCGCCGTCTCCAGGATCTATTCGACAAGCTTGAAAGAAAGGCGTCCCGCTTAGGCGTTTCCTTCTCGGTCGCGAAGACAGAACTGATACACTGGAGAACCCGCAGCCAGAGGCACTCGCCGAAGTGCGTTGCACCAATCCAAATCAAGGGGGAATTGTTTCACCCTGGCAACTCTGTTAGGTGGCTCGGGTACTGGTTCACTCCAGCCCTTGACCCGGCTGCACACTTCTCGCGTCGCCTTGCCCTGGCCCAGGGGGCGTTCGCCCTCATTCGTCGCCTGAGCCCGCCCGGAGCGGGCCTGCCCCCCTACCTGTGCCCCAGGCTGGCAACATCATTGATAGCCCCCATTCTACTGTACGGCGCGGATCTGTTCACTCCTAGCGTGGGAACGACAACCCGCCTCGACACGTTCTGGCGCAAGATCCAAAGGTGGACCACAAACTGCTTCTCAGCTACACCCACCGGGATACTTTCGGTGGAGTCTTGCCTCCCACCCGTCTCCCTCCTAGTCGCCCACCGGCAGAGGCTGGCGGCGCTTAGGGTGGTCTGCTCCCCACCTAGCCTGAACCCGGCAACAGCCCGACTCCACCCCTCGTTCCCCTCGCTCTCAGTGCATCGGGCACCTGACTCTTTGCGGGCCCTAACCAGGGGCCTGTCATCCGTCTACCTTCCTCTACACTGGAAAAAGCCCCGCCCTGTCCCACCCATAAGGAACCACCTGCCGGTAGACGCGGTGGCTCACGGGACAATCCCCTTCACCCTCGGGCTGTCAAGGATGCCCATGATCAACTCTCACCTCGTGTACCCTGCCCCCGCCCTCCCGCCCCAGTCCCTTATGGACAGCACCTACTCCGCCCTGAAGAAACGGGTAAGGGAGAAACGCCTCGCGGAGTGGGCCTCCCTGTTCCCGACCCTAGGATACTACCTACACCCTCCTGCCCTGCTTCCGAGCCCTTTCATGGGGCTGGGCAAGTTCGTCGCCGGAAGAATACACCAGATGAGAGCCGGAAAAAGTTACCTGGCCGCCCACCCAACCTGGAGGTCCCCCGAAGCCGATACCTCCTGCCCCCGCTGCGGCTCAGAGCCTGAAACCTTCGAGCACGCCATCCTATCCTGCCCCTCGAGACAACACAGCAGATTGCGCCTCCTCCACGGCGTCACTGATGTCGGTCCCGGTGCCCTGCTCTGGTCTTCCCTCCCTCTGCTGAAAAGGCTCGCCACCTTCATAGGCGTCACCTCTATGGGATTCCCTCCTACGATGTTCCCCCCCACCACTCCCCCCTCCTCCCCCCCTTTCTCCCTCTCACCCCCCGCAGTTCCCCCCCCGGTGTTTCGTGTTTTTTCGTTAGCTGAGGTATAGGGTTGTTGGGTTTTCTTTCCTTCGTCTTATGTAGGCTTTCCCTTTTAGACGACTAAGTTGTTAGTTTGTACTTTCCTTGTTATATGTGGCCAATGGCCCGGCGGAGGAGAAATCTGCGCGATAGTGGATATTTAACTGGTGCCGTGACTTTCTTTTGTTTATGTTTTTGATTTATAGGTTTTGTTCTCTCCATAGCTAGCGCTGCATGAGGCTTTTTGTACCTAAAAACAATGAACGCATGATTACAAAAAAAAAAAAAAAAACCGACCAAGGGATAGAATCTTCACGCAACCATCTAAGTACATTTCTATACTCAAGATATTGCAATACGATTACTCTTTACTCTCTTTACAAACAACGCTCTTCCACTATTAGAGCTTACGCTCTAAATACCCCGGAGACTATTGTGATAGTCTCAACGGGCTCCTCGAACATAGGACTATTGTGATAGTTCTATCAAGTACGACGATCCACCTATATTACTATCTGACGAGATAGTATCCCTCAACGAATCACACGAGACAAGCAAGCCAGTTCCGTACTATCTGAGGAGATAGTATTTCCATACACTCTACGTTAGAATAAGGTGACTTACTTAGGAGATAACTATCGTTGCCTGTTGCATACCTAATTACAATAGGATTGTTACATTTGGTTGCGTCACATCACAACACCCAACGATAAAACGGCCCAACAACCTGTCGATCAGGAGATCGACCTCGCAGAAACAGAAATCAACCTGGGGAATTAGAAGAAGCATTAGCCGAGTCTATTCAACACTCGAGGGCCGCAAGCCCTACAACAGATAGCGCAGAACAAGGTTCTGACTCGGACGAAACGGACGCAGTACCTACAAGAAGAAACACGATGGCATCCACGTCCACACCTAATCCAGACAGGAAGGGCAAAGGAGGGGACCCGCCCTTACCATCCAACCTCACCCCGGATCAAATACAGCAAATCATTGGAGCCTTAACCGGGGGATCTGGAAACACGAAGAAGCCTAAAATCAAGGAACCCAGCACATTTCACGGCGAACGAGATCAACTCAGGAGTTGGCTAGCCCAGCTGTCAGTCTACTTCAAAGGAGTGGGATGGGAATTCGAGTACAACAACGACAAAATTGTCTACGCTCTTAGCCTTCTGAGAGGCGACGCCTTGAAATGGGCTACGCCATACATCGAAAGACCACAGGATGTAACCTGGAGCAGTTGGGACGACTTTAAGAATGAATTGCAGGGGCAGTTTGGCGAAATCGACGAGCAGGGAGCCGCAAGAGCAAAACTCATGAGGATGGCTCAAGGATCGAAAGGAGCTACAGAATACTGGAACGAATATAGACTCATCGCCAGTCAGACAGGAATGGACGATGCAACCCTGACCTACCACCTAATCAGGGGATTTAAAACAGAGCTCCAAGACGCATGGGGTATGGACGGATCGGACTCGCAAGACCCACAATTCGTGGCCAACTGGGCCATCAAAATGGAAACAAAGATGGGAGCCATCAAACACATGCGTCACAGGACAACCAGCAAACAAAAAACGGTCTCACCAGGGACCCCACGAAATCAAAATGGGACCTTTCGACCTCAGGATGACAAACAGGGTGATCCCATGGAGTTGGATGCTACCCGAAGAAGGCCTGGGTTCAACATCTCGGCCAAAGAATACCAACGAAGAATGAGAAGCAATTTATGCCTCAAATGCGCTAAGCCGGGACATCGAGCGGCGGCATGCCGAAGCCAGGCCAACAGCAAGGAGGGAGCAACATGGGAACCAAGGAACGACAACAAAAAACAATGGAGACCCCCAGCCAAAGCCAGGGCAATCGAGGTCGCAAAGGAACAAGAATCGGGAAACGACAAAAGTCCCCAGTAAGCAATGGTCTCAGGGACAGGACCAAACCAAAGCCCCTTGAGATGAGCAACCTTTACGCGGCACTGAACAACATGGAAGCACTGAACAACGAAAATGACCATATTATGGTCATGATGCCACTACACGGCAAAAAAAGACAGATCACGATTAACGGGATGATCGACTCGGGAGCAACCGACGACTTTATCGACAAAGGGTTCTGCAGCAAATACAACATCAGAACAACGCAAGCAAAAACGATAAGAGAAGTTTACCTTGCGGACGGTCGACCCAGCGCTATGGGACCCATTACCCATACAGCGAAAGTACCTATGGACATCGGCAGCCATAGGGAATTGGCGATTTTCCAAGTGGCAAAACTACCCAACCATGAGGTCATCCTCGGAATGCCATGGTTAAAGCAACACAGTCCCC
>Ga0307509_10002138_pt1 | contig 32494 bp, 43 predicted proteins | sample 10_EM_MG_FD_202245 | JGI IMG/M metagenome (GOLD analysis project Ga0307509, IMG submission 202245) | Populus trichocarpa ectomycorrhiza microbial communities from riparian zone in the Pacific Northwest, United States - 10_EM | ecosystem: Host-associated > Plants > Roots > Unclassified | place...
GGAAGCGAGGAGAGGCGGAGCAGCCTAAATTCATGATCAACTAGTTAGCTGAGCGAGGTACGCGGTTCCGAGTCTTCCCACTGACCCGTAGCATCCTCGCAAACCGGATATCGAATCCTCACGTCATACACGGCTCAGCGATCCTTCATATTTCGTGCATAGTCCATATGCCTCCACGCGGTGTTGTTCGCTTTGCGTCTTGACCGCATCTTGACTCGCATGCGGCGGCATGCTACCAACGTGAAGTCCCGAGCCCGTAAAGGCGGGACGCTCCCGAAGGATATGGGATCCTCCCATGGTATAGACACGAGTTTTCGAGCCTTTGACGAAGTGTTACCTGCTCCGACAGGATCTCGGCGATCTTGGAGAGGGCTAACTTACAAGGGCTTTTCCTGTTATAATAATGCAGTGCCGATTTAACTCGGAAAGAAAACCGATCAAGCATCACCATACATCACTCTTCAAGAGTCAGCGATCTAGCGTCCGGCCGTGCGGGACACGGTTGGACACTACTAGTGCTCAGACAATCGAACAAAAAAAAGCCTGATAAAGATCATGTAGTGATACTAGTAACCGGCTTTGAGGATTGAGGAAATCTCTAGACACTGAACACGCCCACCAGAAACGGGTGGGGATCCGATACTGGGCATCATATGAGGTGATTATGGTGCAGGGTAAAAAGAGCCCCGTGTCAGAGAAAGCCGGACGTGCTTCGCGAGCAAGCGGGACTCGGGAGCGAGCCTTTATCGGCTTTCTCAAAAATGAGGACGCTCCATCTGTTTGTCCTTCGTTCGTCACGTCCATCCGTCAACATCATCACGGTGGCCGTAGTAAAGTAAGAGCCTAACCATGCTTGCGTTTGCGCCAACTCGGATCAGTGACAGCAGGCGGCCACGCCGCTGGCATGCTCATAATCCCACCTGCACCCGTCCATACTTTGACTTGTATGATACTACATACATGTAACCAACCAAATAACGTTGCCAGCGCCGTCGTACGTGCCCGTACCCGTGCCACTGTGTCGCACTCAGATCTTGATTGGCGACTGAACACCCTTTGAGGTCCATGTACGTGCCCGCTAAAAATTACTCGGTTTCGGTCGAGCCCAATTTTGAACGACGTCCCCGCCCTTCTGGTGCGGCGCGGGTCCGAGTCCCGAGTAGTCCCCGCAGTTTAAGTTGCCTGCGCACCCTCGCACACTGTAGAGCGCCGACACGAGTCCTTCGGCGTAGCCCCTCCCAGGCGGCCAGTGCTTCTGAGTCAGCGGCGCCCGTGTCGTGCGATTCATTTGGACCGCGTCATGGAATCGACGCCCAAATCTTTTCGCCTGCCGATGGACCATCATCGATGCCGGATCGAGAGCGAGAGTTTTGAGTTCTGTGTACTACGAATCACGGCACTCTTAGACGTCCGACTCAGAACGCCACTGGCACGAACGTGGCGTTTCCTCCGAGTCCGACTGGAATTTCCGACGCCCGGTTGGCCCCGGGGGAGGCCGTGCCTGTCCGAATCTGCGGGGGAAAGGATTCAAAATAGGGCCTGCTTTTGACGTTTTTCGCGAATCGCGTTCTCTTGGTAATGCCGAGATTCGGACATGGTGCGTCTTTCCTGGGATGGGATGGTACGGCCGAGGAGGAAGACGGAGCGCCACAAGGTCAATGATGCTTGGTGCTTAATGCAGTTGGCTCCCTTCGGTGAATATCAAGAGCTATGTGTTTCGAGAGAGTACGGGGCAATAGAGAGGGCTTTGGGCCAGTTAATCCGGAAATGGATGAAAAAAGTTTATGCCTTATTGGAGAGTATGCATTTAGGGGGGTATGCCTTAAGAGAGAGTTGCCTATAGAACGTGGTGGAAGAAGGTATAGATCGGCCGTCAAGATATTACAAATGTTGAGGACCGCGGGGGCTCGTGTCTCGTTGTTGCGATCAATGTCGCTTTGGAGAAGCATAGGAAAATAGATTGTTTGTCTCAACCAATGTCACAGAGGGAAGGTTTTGCCTATATCGAGGTTAGAGCGTTAGCGTTCTGTGCACCCCGGTCCCTGTACATTGGCAATGATACCAAGGAAGGAGCCCCCCGTTGGGAGGGCGGTGAGAAAGGAGCCGACCTGGATTATCCAAGTCCCATAGGAACCTTCTCTATTGATTGCTGCACTTTGTCGGTCATCTTCGACACGTCTGGAAATAGACGGGAACACAGCCCTAGTAGGCTAGGCTTCCCTTGAAGAGGTGAAGGGAAAGGCAAATAAATCATTAGAAATGATAGATAGACAATATCGAGGGTCTGGCAACAGGCTTTTGAGTCGGTCTATCGCTCATTTGCCCACCTACCCACCCCCTTCGCTCTTCCGAAGGGGGAGTAGGAAGGTCTTCGTTTAGTTTCTCCATTGGGCCCTCATCTTCGCCACCAAGTAGAGTTTGTCCGATTAGATATTGCAGGTCCTCACCAACCTGTATCCAAGATGTTTATTCGCCTAGATTGGTGCTGGGACTCAAGTTATTGTTCAAGTACTGCAACCCCTTCCGTTGTTTGATGACCCGGAGATTGACGGCGAGCTTATGAGCTTTCCTGTGAGTCCACCAGAGTCAATCGGGGATGACGAAGGAAAGTGCAGTCCACTACTACCTTCTGTATCCTTTATGAACTATAACACGCGGAAAGGAGACCCAACCACTCCATGAGACCTGAGAATGTACGTTGTACTTGACGCAGTGAGAATCCCCCAATACTAGGTCTGAATCCGCATCCGCGGATTGCCATTTCCCCAATAGAAAGATATTAACGGCAGAAAGACCCCAAATGTGTACTGTTGAAAACCCGCCAAAAAGGGCTCCAAATCCTCGCACTCATTTGTCGTGAATAGTTGGCAAAGCACAGCTTCAGCCGTATGGTACTGTGGGCCTGCGGGAGAATGCCGCCATGTATCCAACGAGTGGCCGCGCCGACATTTTAGGAGTTGATCGACCTCAAGGAGCAGGGAAGTAGTTGATAACGAAGAACGTTGTGGTACGTAATACTACCTGATTGTGCCCGAAATAACCGGGATTTGCTGCAGGACACCTCGGTCGAAGATCGTCAAACGTGGGGCGAAGCGAAGGAAGCTCAATTTCAAGGACGGAGAAACCCACCATTTTTGACGACGTTGCGAAGGTTGTTGGGGGTAGTTCCTGCGAAAATCGACTTATTTCACTGAGTCTGATGTCAAAGGAATGGGGCGTGTACCTATCATAAAAAGAACGCTTCGGGTTCCCAACAACTTCACTTGCTGTCGGAGTTTGCAGGGACGAGATGGAGCGGAAGTACAAAGATAGCGACATCCGAGGATGAGGAGAGAAGAAATTATGGAATGTCATTGATAAGAATAGTGACACAGCGTCTTGGACGTAACAGAATGGAACGAGATTCTGCGCATGCCGCAGTCAGGTAGGCTTCTCGAACAATCCAGCGGTTGTAGGGGGTAGTCACACCGTAATTTTAACTAGCTCGGTTAGTCACATGAAATCCGAAGGTACAGACACACCCGTATACCCATCGACGTAGCCCGAACCTATATACACCCCGATAATTGCCCAAATTGGTCTTTTGTAGACGTGTTGGCCGATGGTGGATATACAGAGTGAATATTTGATGTTATGCTGTACGGTTTTACCGAGAATACGTGACAGACGGTACCCATGCATGGATGCGACGCTCTTCTGGAAGCAGAGCTGAATCATAAATTTTAAGTCACATCAAATGTGCCTCTGATACCAACTCTGTGAGCCAGTCGTCCCTGAGACAGCATGGAGCTAGGGAGAACAAAAAGGCAGGGTAGGGCCGAGGCGATTATCCCATCTGGGACTTGCGTTGTTCAATGGCACTGGTGTCACCATAATTACACAGGGAACAAGTGAGAGACCGAGCAAGGTCCTTGCTAGTTCTAGCAATGACTGGTTGGAGTCTAGTCGTGGGGATTGATGCAAAGCCTCATGGTTCCGGGCTGCCTGAAACACGAGTAGGGGCAGACGATATGAAGCCCGGAGAAGGTCACAGCGCACGTCCGAAACCCGAACAGAGACAGAGACAATACCCAAAACGCTGCCAATCTCCTTCGCCACAATTTCCCAAGCGCATACAGTCATTGAGGTCGTTCTAAACCCCGGGCCTGAAGGCAGCGTTAATCAATTCTCGCCGGACTCACGGGCTACATGGGGTCTCGGGGGTCGCGGAAAATTAAAGTCCGTGAGCAACCTACAAATGTCAGTTATTTTGATCTCGGCTCCAGCGGTCGCGGGTTATTCGAAGGTCACTTGGCGAGTCGGCGACTCATGAACGATGCGAAGTCGGAGCGGAGAGGATTTGTGGTGGGTCCTCACAAAGTCACATGGCCACGGCCAACCAGAAATAGAACACCGCCGGACTTTTCCGGCGCCCATCACTATTACTGATGCATGTTGCTCACGGGACCAACCTTGAAACTCCTGTTACTGTTAACAGTTTGACTGCATCGGGCTCCTCGGTGCGGCGCACAGCCGCTAGCGCTGTGCTGTATCTCATAGAAGCCCGTGTGCGCTGAATGAGTGGAGATTCTAAGCTCCTTCCGGAGGCCATACACCAATTACTTTAACTGGAGTCCCACTAATATACGACAGCGGCGCCCGACCACAGTTCAGAGTCTTCGGCCCCAGAACAAAAGAACAGTCCTTTTCGGCGATACGCGTGCCGCAACCTTATAACAGTGCATTTGTTTGCACCTTCCTTTCCAGAGTCTTCCGCGTGGGGGGGAGCCTCTTTGAAGGTGCCGTTTGTGTGTATGTGTATGTACTAGTAATGTTCAATTAGTGGTCACCTGTCATGGGCGTGTTGCGGCCTCGCCGCGTGCACTTCATACCTGCTAAGCCTTTCTCCGGGCCATGTGCATGAAGAAACCCGGAATTTGTTGCAGGTGATGAGGAGATCCCCATCCCTGAAAATTCTCATGCATGAGGACGGTCAGTTACACGCCATCATCACACGAAATGTCAACGAAATTAATGAAATGTTGTCATGTGTCAAGTCTTATGCTTTGAAAATCCTGCGCAGTACTGTATTATTCATGCATTCGCCTGCTCACCGCGTGATCTACTGTTCGGCACTACTAGGTGGGACAGTCGGGGTGGTGTGCCCGACACCGAGCTTGGTGCATGTGTCATCTATCAACCCCACCACCAACTACGAGTGGTGTTCTGACAGTTAATCCGACCGAGGAACGTTACTGTCCCCACCGAGTCAGAGCGTTACGCAACTACCTGAGTTCCGTGCCATGCCAGGGGTCGTTCCAGGGGTAAATGGTGAGCCGGTAAGGTCGGTGACTATAGCGCTCAGCTACCCTCGCAGTTGCCAATTTTGGATTCGGCCAATGATTTCACATTTCAAGAACGTTCAAGGTCTGCGAACGTGACGCTCGATCCAGACCCCTCGAGACCTGCAGTCGTTGGAGTGTCCTGCACGTGCAGAACCTGCCGCTCTGCCAAGACGGTCCCAGATCGTAGGCGCACTCGCTCTTGGCGATTCATCACATGCACCACCCCTCAGTAACTGACGTTTTTAGCTTTGGCATTCCTTCCGTGGTGACGATCGGCGTCCATGACTCTATCCGCGATGCTCCACCACGACCTATCTGGAGGTGTGATCGCGGCCCATCTCGTGGGTCCACATGAGCGCAAACACTGAGACGTTAGATGGTCACAGTGGCCCACAGAGGACGAACTGCTCCATATGGCTGTGTTATAGTGAACCTCGGACGCCTCGCTGAGTGCCAGTGGCCTCGTGGCGGAGTGATGCGGGCAGGTGACAGCCACTTTCCATTCGCCCGCAGCGCGTCTGTGTTTCCATATTGTGATCTTGAAAGGACTTCCTAGCCACCGGATCTCGTTGAAATTCCACCAATGGCGAAGCGTAAGTTGTGGTGCCAGTGACCGGTGTTTCGCAGCTAAGCACACGACGTCTGTTGCCTTGGGGGAGTCTTGGATGTGGGTATGCTGCGTGTCGGCACTCGTTCGGACTCATGGCTTTGGCGAAACCGCGGCTGGGGATGGTAGAAGCTGGACAATCGCGCTGGACAATGGAACAGAAAAAGAATCGCTTCAAGTTGTCGTGATGTTCGTCTCCCAGTCGACGGGTCCCATGCAACGCTCCAGAGTTCAGCGTTCAGCCTTTCCATCTCAACACCCTAACACCCCGACGACACATCGTTGAAAGAATCAGAGGTTCTCGGCTCGTGTTGTAATGACACCCCTTTGTGCCGCACCCCGGTAATTGCAACTGATGGGTCGCCACGCTCTTTACCGATTTTTCAATACCCTACCCTTTGCGAGAAGCTCATTCGTCCTAAAGTAGTCCTTTTCCAATAGGTGATCATCGATCTCTGGCCGAGTGCATGCATCTGTAATAAACGGTAATATGGGTACGTAAGAACATCATACGGTTGTTGTATTTTAACTTGAACCACAACCAAAGACAATTGGTGGACGTAGGAAGAACGATGCACGTTTGTGGGTGGTCGTCGCAAGGCTAATTACAGTATAGCCTTTGCTACATCCCACGTTCGAGGCCAAATGTCGCATTTGAAGACCGACCATCGAGCATCCCTTTGTTCGAGCTCGTCCTGTTCCGACTTGTTCCCACCAGGGTGAACACATGACCGACGCAAATATCCGCGCTGATTACGTGGATTGGTGATTGGCGGGGATAGCCGCACGGCCAAATAGGGCAAGTCCCTTTCTTTCCCTCTTTTTTGCCTGCCTGAGATCTCTCAACACGTCGCTACATACAATACGCCGCTATTTTGTGCAACTTATTCTGCACGCGATCAGGGTCCACATCCAAGTCTGCGTTCTTAGCTGCGGAACAGAAAAGGAATTACTGATCAAGCAAAAAAAAATATGCGATTCTAGCAGCCTGAACCGCACCTACGCACCGAAATGGATTAAATCGAATATAGTACAACATCGCGTGCGCCGTCTCGTTGACACATGGTCGCATACAAGTAACGTATGTGAAATAATTCAGTCCTGTCCGCTATCCGAATTTGGGGTTTTGATTGGTGTAGGGTGGAGAGACGCCCAGCGCCAGAAATCAGTCGTTCGCTGGCACGCATCACATCATATGATGCGTACAGCAACCCAGACCAATCCTGTAACCATAGAGTCCCCAAATTAGCGTTCAGAGTCGTTCAATGAGGATCTCCAAAACAAGGCATGGTACCCACATCGAGCCCCGTCAAGGTTTGGGGTGAGCTCAACGTACGCGACGAGGGTGAACGTCGTTGGTGACGCATGGCCACAACACTTTGATGGGTCAACTATTCATTACATTAATTACGGGGACGCCAGATCTCAGCGGCGCACGGCACCGTGCGGGGAGTTGAGACAGCACAAGGAAGGTCCGGTGGCTGTCTCAGAGTCCAGACGCCTTGTGATCCGCCCGTGACTGACAAGTGACTGTTAGCACACGGATGTCTGTACGAGTTTGTTTTGACGCTCATACTTGTCCCTGGCAAGTGACCACGGCTGAGTAGCGGTCGTCATGTGTAGGACTAGGTTTCCTGCCACGCAGTGGACGCGTGAGTTCTAGCTAGGCCCACCGCTTATTGAAGCGAATATGTAACAGCCAAAAAGGAAGAAGGGGGTGAAATGTGTGGTGAGAGGAGATGATTGCGTGAGGGCGCGCGTTCATCGCAGGGGTCAACCTTGGCGGGACAAGTCCCATGGCCGGAAAAACTTCACGAGGCCGAGGGGCTGCCTCCGATCGAACTCATCTCCAAGGGCTGTGTTCCTCCGGCCGCGCCCTATAAAACGCTCGCCGAACATAGTACCATCCATATTACCCCGCATTTTTTTTTTAGTTCCTTCCTTAAACGAATCTTTCAACTCATGTCTGCCATTCCTGCTGGTCCAAACGGCAAAGCGCCCTCTCCACTTCAAGACCCGGCCAAAGGCCACCTCCAACCGCCGAGCGCGAGCCCGTACTCCTCTGACCGCCCAGCTCATTCTGGGAGCGACGTCTCCTTGCATCGTGTCAAAAACGTTCCAGGCTACACTACGCCCGTTTTCAAGGGCAAAGAGGAGCAGCGTGCAAAAGTTCAGGAAAACGTTGCTGCAAAAGTGGGTTGATCACGCATGATGGCGTCAGGATGGCTCAATCTTTACTTTTCTCTCTCGTGATCGCAGGGGTTCATCCCTCGTGAACTCGTCGCACACGAAGTGCAATGGTTTTATGCACACCTCGGTATCGATGACACCTACTTCCGTAACGAGTCTTTCGAGGTCATCTCGGATCATATCATTGCCCTCTTTGGCGCAAAAGTCCTCGCATATACCAAGCACGATCCGTCAAAATTGGTCATAGACCTCGAGAAGATCGACACCGAGGGAAACGGCGCCACGTTTATCCACTCCAGCGCACCAGGTCGGACGTCCACCGAAGGGCCTGGGGCACATGTCGAGCCAAGGTGAGAATGGTCACGTGTTGCACCAAAAAGGTTCCGCGGTCCAAGGTACTGATGGACGAATCGTAGAATTGACGAGCTCTACCTCGACAACGCAACTCCTAGCAACTGCTACCGTCTCGAAACTTTCCGTTCCACTGGCTCTATCTCAGCCACTGCACCTCAGCAACTGCGCTGCTATTTCGTGTCCAAGTGCAACTTCCCCCCAAGCCCGCCCCCTTCGACCCGCAAAGATGGCACGACGAACATTCGTGATGTCTCCGACCCCGTATTCCTCGAAAAAGCAAGTGAGAATACCCTGGAGATTTACCAGAGCATCTTGTCGTCCGTCGAGTCCCGATATGGCCCGGTCATCGAGGTCTTCGAAGTCGAGGGTACCCGCGAGCGGCGCCTAGTCATCGGGTATAAAATGGGTGGAACGAGTCACTTCTTCAGTGCGCTCTCAAAACTGTACCACTTTTACTCTCTCTATTCGGCTCGCAAATACGTCGGTGCGTCTATGCGCGTCATGCGTTGCTGACTGATGCATGAATTTGCTTCAGAACAATTCTCTAATGGAATTACGATCATCTCGATCTACCTTAACCCCCTCCCTAATACGAATGCCCCTCCGATCGAGAGCTCGATTTTCCAGGTCATGAAAGAAGTTTCGCTTCTTTATTGTCTTCCGGACAACCCGTTCTTCTCTGCCGGGGCCCCGTCTGATCATGCGGTTCAGGACGCCGCCTACGCCTGTATGTATGCGCTTCATCCCTGTTGGTATGGCTCCGTTGACGTGGCTGCAGACTGCGGCTGGATCTTCGCACAGCATTTCTGCAACCGCCTTGGCGCGTCGTATCTCGCGCTCAAAAATGTTCTGGACGAGTCGAATCCTGCTCACGAGGAGGTTTTGAGCGATATCAAGCGTCGTTTCCGTGAAGAGACGTTCACGCGCGAGAGTATCGCGAACGTCATTCACGCCCATCCCGAGCTCGTGTGTCATTGAACTCTTCTCTTACCTTTCCCTGTTAAACTAACCCCTACGGCCAGATCCGCATGCTCTACGTGAACTTTGCCATGGTGCAATATCCGATCGACGAGGCGCAGCGGCTCATGTATGCGCATCTTTACAACCTTTTCTTGACTGATTAGCCCGTTAACTTGACTTAGGCCCACGCTCTCCTATCAACGCCTTCAAACCGAGCGACCGCTTTCTGATCAGGAGCTATACGACCGTATCCGGCGCACCGTACTCAACAAGCAGGACCTTCAAGTCCTCGAGAGCTTCCTCATCTTCAACAAGTACGTATTCTTGCCACGCCACCTCTCTGTATGGCTGACGTGGTGCAGGCATGTTCTGAAGACGAACTTCTACCAGCCAACCAAAGTTGCGCTGTCGTTCCGGCTAACTCCCGAATTCCTTCCAGACGTGGAATATCCAAACAAGCCCTTCGGTTTGTTCTTCATCATCGGTGCGTGAATAACCATTGTCGAGACAGATATGCAGACCCTAATGAGTTGGCCAGGCAATGAATTCCGCGGTTTCCATATCCGCTTCCGCGATGTCGCGCGTGGAGGTATACGGATCGTGCGCTCACGTAACAAAGAGTAAGGGTACCACTGATTCTGTGCGATCATCGCTTTTGCTAAGCTGGGCCACCATTTTATCTAGGAACTATTCTATCAACCAGCGTATGCTGTAAGTACCAGTGAATCCGTGTCCATTTCTCATTTACCCCATTATGCTGTCGTCACCAGCTTCGACGAGAATTACGGTCTTGCTTCGACACAGTCGCTCAAGAATAAGGATATCCCCGAGGGCGGCGCAAAAGGCTGCATCCTACCTTCGTGAGCTACCACCCGACCTTAGGTGCCCCCATACTAATCTCGGATATACCAGACTGGGCGCGAGTCCAAGACTGTGTTTCGAGAAATACATTGACGTAAGCACCCGGCCTCCGCAGTCAGCGTGCGCGGAAATCTGACCGACGTCCTTATGTGGCAGTCTGTTTTGGACCTTCTCATTCCCGGACAGAGTCCGGGCATCAAAGAGCGCCTTGTTGATCTCTATAACAAACCCGAGATCCTGTTCTTCGGCCCGGATGGTGCGCATGTTGGCGTCATTTCGTTGATCTGGTGTTGATGATACATTTTCCAGAGGGAACAGCCGATATGATGGACTGGGCCGCACGTACGTGCACCGTTCGCTCGTGGAGGGTATAGACAACTGACTGGTTTTAGTCCACGCACGTGGGCGCGGGGCAGACACATGGTGGAAGTCTTTCACGACGGGCAAGACGGCCGCCACTCTTGGTGGCATTCCTCATGACACGTATGGGATGACTTCGATCTCCATCCGGCAATACGTCCTCGGTCTCTACAAACAGCTTGGTCTGCGCGAGAAGGATATCACAAAGGTCCAGACTGGTGGCCCTGATGGCGATCTTGGTTCCAGTACGCATTCAATTGCTCCTTCTCGTCTTTGGGGGTATTGATGGGGGGTCGCCTGCGCGTGCGCCTTATTTAGATGAAATCTTGCTCAGTTCTGATAAGACGATCGCTGTCATTGATGGCAGTGGTGTGCTCGCCGACCCCGCAGGCATCAATAGGGAAGAGCTCGTGCGTTTGGCGAAGTTGCGGGTCCCCGTCGAGAACTTCGACAAGTCGAAGCTGGGGAAGGACGGGTATCTCGTGCGTGTCGAGGATCAAGATGTCAAGTTGCCGTGTATGTCTATTTCTGAAACATTCATGGGTTGTTGATTAGAACTTTCTCAGCGGGTGAGGTCGTTCTGGACGGCACTGACTTCCGGAATGGTGCACACTTGCGCTTTAAGGCTGACCTATTTGTCCCATGCGGAGGGCGGTGAGCAAAATTTCTGGTTTCTGGCGTTCACAGTGCTCTTATGGGGCCAATCTTCTGCTAGACCTGAGGCCGTGAACATCTCGAACGTGGCGGCGCTTGTCGATTCAGAGGGCAAACCCCACTTCAAGTACATCGTAGAAGGAGCGAATCTCTTCTTCACACAACAGGCACGCCTTTACTTGGAAAAGCGCAAGGTCGTTCTGTTCAAGGATTCCAGCGCGAACAAGGGTTTGTTGTTCAATTGCTTTTCGAACATGTCCTTTCTAAGCGAAACTACGGCATACAGGTGGCGTGACAAGTTCGTCACTCGAAGTCCTCGCTGGTCTCGCATTGTCCACGGAAGAATACGTGGACCTCATGATGTTCAAGGATGGCAAGCCGAGCCAATTCTACCAGAATTACGTAAAAGACATTCAAGCGAAAATTGCGGAAAACGCAGCGGCCGAGTTTATGTGCCTCTGGCGCGAACACCAGCGACTGCAGGGCGCGAAAGCGCGCACGATCATCTCTGACGAGCTCTCGAGCACGCTGAACAACTTGCAGACAGAACTTGAAGGTTCGGATCTGTTCGACGAGCTGGCGAGCTGCCGGGCCGTCCTGCAACGCGCAATCCCTCAGACTCTTGTCCACAAGATCGGATTGGACACGCTCATGGAGCGGTTGCCGGAGCCGTACCAGCGCGCCCTTTTCTCTAGCTGGGTCGCGTCACACTTCGTGAGTTACTCAACCCTCTCGTACTCTAGAGACTACTTGCACGTGCTAATGACTCGGCGCGACCGCTGGCAGATTTACAAATATGGTGTTCAAGCATCGAGCGTAAACTTCCTCCGTTTCGCCCGGGAACTTTCCCGCTGAACCGATCGGGCTTTTTTTTCGTAAAAAGGAGGCAGGAACCTCCGGGCTGAGGACTTGCACCTTAAACCTAATAAAATTGGCGGCGGAGAAACCGATACGTATCGCAGAGTAGAATAGCTTATAGCTTGAGCGTCTGTACATTAGCGCCCGTTCAGAAGGAAAACGGGTTGAGCACTGGGGACTCCGTGAAACGTTTCTGTGTTTTTGTTTTGTCTTCGAAATTCGGTAGAAACATAGTGTCCATGCATGCATGCCTCGTCATATTCCAAGCATCGCATTGATGACGGAAAAATGTAGACGTCGACGACGCCACCTCAGCCCCACTGGGGTAACTTGTGGCCCGCGGTCGCGAAATGACGCGATTTTCTCGTGTCAGGCACAATAACACGACATTGCAGTTCTTTCAGAAGGGAACGAGCACACGCACTGCACACGCACACCGCGCTACTCGACGCATTCTCACTGGCGGGGCGCGAGCATAAGGAAAAATAAAATAAACCCTGAAAACAGCATTGCGATGCATATCACGTGATGATGCATTTTTACCAGTGACACGGGCATTTCTTGAATCCAACCATCTTCCTACATCGATCTCCGTAAAACAATGTCGGGAAACGGTCCTCACAATGCCCAAGTTCAAAAAAGGTTCATGTCGGCAATGCCCACGTCTCCCTCCGTACATTTTCCACTCTCTTCGTAAAGCATGGGGCAGCCGCACTCGTCGTCGTCATAGGACGATGTCTCAGGCTTCTAAGCCACAGTACCACCACCGTGGTACCTGGAGTACTCATTTAGACGCGCGAAAATCGGGCCATTTCGAATACCTAAAACCTGTCTCCGAGAAGAATCTCCGGGACTTGCGCGTCTCCTGTTACTTGGCGACTCGTATCAGGCCTCTTTTCTTGGAAGGACCGGTGGTAATTTGACACGATGCGACGGGGGCCGGGTGTTCTGTTGTCGCTCCATCGGGATTCGTTGCGAACGCTACCGTGCCGGTGCTTCTGTAGATGATGCGTCCTTCTCTCGTCGACACACGCACGTGTCTCAGGAGAGTGGGACTCCTCGGAAATTTTTACGAAGGTACCGTCGGCAGTTTTGAGGTAAGACAACGGATCCACACGCCTCAAAAATCTAAAAAAATTTCACGACAGAACAACCCTCTCGCTCTCATATTCCCCCAACCGATGGAATCGCAAACACAAAAGCTTACTTGTTAGGGCTTTCTATCTAAAAGACCTAGTGCTACTGTGCTATTGCGGCACGGATAGTACGATACGTAATACTCGGGACTTTGCGCGAAGTCGGTGCGCGAGGTGTTGTCCCGTCTTCCCTTCCCTTATTTGGTGGGTTCGCCATTCACTCACAGTCCACCGAAAAGTTGACACTTGGGCAACGGAAGGGGGGAAATACCCCACCACTTCCCAAACACCTTTCAGACGCTCCACAGTACCTTTCGGGTCACAGCCCCTGCACGCCAAAGCTTCTGCTGTAATCTCTCGCGCTGCGTTTGCCCTGCCATTTCTGTATTCGGTGCCGTCGTGGTGCGCTTCGCCACTGACACGGATTCTTCGAGCCGCGAGAAGTGCTGCCAACCCGATATCACACCATGGCCCTTCTTCACTATCCAGGATTCCCTTAATGAACGTATCTCTAGCCAGCTTTTTCTATCACAGCCGCGGTGTAGCAGAATCTTCCGTTGCTCCAGACAACCACAGAACCCCGCGGATAACTAACTTATCTTCTCATTGCCTTCATTTCTACGTGTCGATTCGATCGACGGAACCATTCGTACGGCGTATTGCGGTGTCGTCGTCTCGATGGTGTCTACTTCAGTTATCAAGAGCTTCGCACGAAGTTGATTTCCTAGCAGGTGCTGCCCCAAACCGCACGGGGTCTGGGTAACACGTTGGGTGAGCAACTCGCCTGTCTCTCAATTTCTCAGCACCGCGTTCTCCAGCCAGTCCCAGTACCAGGGCCACTCCTTTTTCGCACTGGTATCGCTCGTCATCTCATGTTTGTCGTACGCCATTATTACCATCGGTCTTGATAACACTGGATTTTGCTTCCTCTCCTCCCTTAAATCCGTCCTTCTGGGACTATGCCTGTTCTCTATCTCTTTCGGATGCGGAAAATCGACCTGCGTTTCCAGGGTATAACAAAAGGCTGATCGCAGCACATAGTGCTGTCATGGCCCGGATCAACACAGCTCACGAGCCGAGCCAAGCCATTCAACCACTCGTAAACCCAAATCATTCAGGAACTGGGCCAACCCTGGACAGAGTTGAACTGAGCTGAGCTGTGACAGCACTAGCAGTACATAATTATTGTCAACGCGGGCCCAGGATTGACGTGACCAGCCATTCAGACAGTCCTGGATCACTGGCAGATCATTCTTAGCATATTTCATTTGTTTTATACCGAAATCGGGGTTCCAGCCCGCAGGACCCCAATCCCATCGCGGATCTACTGTAGGACGGATTGATGTCAAACTGCGATCATCCTCACCATCTTATCACGTATCCTAGATCCAGATCAAGAACTAGCCGCTTGGCGCGTGTCTTGTGCGACCTCTGCGTTACCACCCATGGTGGACCCTTTGCGGCCATGGTTGCCGCGTCACGTGGGCTACATCGAATCAAACAATAATAATCAGAGTAATGAACTCATTCGTCGTCGTTTACATTTCAATTTACTCATCAGTCAAACAGGCACCGACGTGGGCCCGGGCATCCCAGGGCTGATCCCCTAGGTTCCTGATCAATGCCACCTCTGTTGGAGGCCAATTTGAGCCGCATCACAGTCTCGAGCCGTGACCCGAAAGACTCTGGCGTACTTCGGCAACTGAAGACCCACATGAGTCCCAGAAAGGCAGATTTGTCTGAAGGACGTAGGTTGCCGAGTCAAAACCACTACAGTAGGACCCCAGCTCGTCTCCATTCTCTTTCGAACTACCTGGTCCCAAAAAAAAAGACTAAAGGCACTGTCGAACTGTACCAGGAACGTTCCTTGGCTCCATTTCCGTGTGTCGCATGCAGAAGCACGTCCCGAAATGATCTTCGTCGACAGGAATCGGAAGTTGACTGTTCGGTGCAACCGCAACTGGACAACTTTGCGTCCAAGACGTAAACCATGACAAAGACACAAGCGCGCGATCGCCCATCACTTTCCTGTTGGTTTTAAGCACGGCATGAAGGGAAGAAAGGACACCCCTTGAAATTTGACTAGACATCGTGACACGATGCCACGCGTTCTGGTTACCTTGGATCGGCCAATCCAACATCGGAATAGCAAGGGTTGTAGAAAGCGGAGCCACAGCACGAGACGTTTCGTTAGCCAGGAGAAAACCGGGGCGCTAACTGTCATACTTTTGCACCAAAGTTGTCCTGCTTCTGGGCTCTCACAGTCCCGAGATCTACGCACGACCCCATTTTCTAACCAGCGCCCGAAGTGTTCCCGTCTGGATGGTGCCTGAGCGATTATCTTATCATCCTCATCAACAAACGCGATACCACTGTAGGTTGTTACGTTCGGATATCATTTCGTTTTATTCTGACATACAAAGCGCACTGACGGCGTAATACCCTACCCTGATTATAATTAATGGTAGCTCTTGAGAAGCTCCTTCACCATCGGAGTGTGCCTCTTCTAGAAGTGCCTTGTACAATACAACCCGAAAACTTCGTGCCAGGCACTGTCATCGGATCATGTCTCCGAAACTCTGGGGGCGGAGCTCTTACGTGTGTAGTTCTCGACGGGGCTATATTATCCAGAGTCCCAGCTCGCCTTGAATGTGACGGCCTCTCCGTCTGTGGCTCTTGCACTGACACGATGGCCACTAGCATTACGGACACTCCAGTTATCACTCCTCGGGCCATCGTCCCACTAACCTCTGTGAAAGATGTGGAATCATCCGGCCCTTCGACACCTCGGACGGATGCAAACTGGGTCCCAGACATCGAACACGTCCATGTAAATGACGATCCCAGGAAGTGGTCACCCAAATTGAAAGTCAGTTCGTTCCGCTTTATGATTTGACTGGTGGTCCCGCCACGTGCTTATCCATCGGCCGATCGCTGTCCCTCACTATGTATAGGCGGGTATATTGTGCATGGCATTCTCTGTTACGATGGCTGCCGGCCTCGGCGCCAGCATACTCAATCGTGAGAAATATTACATGCTTACCACGTTCCTCACTGCACTGAATCCGATAACTTCAAATTCGAAGCCGCTATCAAGCAGATCGAGACCAAACTCAATGTCACTGCCAGTCAAATTACCCTGATCCTTACCACTTTCATCCTTATACAATGCGTTTCATCGCTCATTTGGAGCCCTATCTGCGAGATAATAGGCCGGAAGGTTTGAGATTCCCAATCCTTCCTTGATGCACAAACCTGCTCTTGCTGAGAAACTCCCTGACTAAATCTAGCCAGTCTATATCGTCTGTATTGTGATATCCTTGATAGGATTTATAGCTGCTGCAGAGGCTCAGACCATCCACATTCTCATCGGCGTGCGTGCCATCCAAGCGATTGGGTAAGCGCCGACATCTATTCCTCCTGCACCCCGTTCGCGAAATAGTAAAACCTCACCCTTTTCTGACGACAGCACGGGCCCCTTCGTCGCCATCGGCGCAGCTTCCCTCGCGGACATATACGATCCCTCAGAACGCGGAAAGGTTCTTGGCATCTACTACGCCGCACCTTTACTCGGCCCTTCACTCGGCCCCATCCTCGGCGGCATGCTCACGCAGGTATTCAGCTGGCGCGCCACTTTCTGGCTACTGGCCGCGTTCCTCGGCATTAACCTCGTCCTTTTCGTGATTTTCTTCCGCGAGACGTTCCGCCGCGAGCGTAGCGTTACGTATCGGCGTGCTGCCGCGCGTCGTAATGGTATTATGATTCCTCGGTCCGGTGGCTTCAGGGGGTCTAACGTCAACTCCATACAGTACAAGTTTCTGGTGTGCTGAGAACCACGTCAAGAGGAAAAGAAGAACGTTTGGGAGACGAGCCAAATTTGGTATCGGCCGGCGGCGGTGTCAAATGGAATGATGTACAGGAGAGGATCACTCCATCACTGGCTGACATGAACCCGTTCCCGCCCTTACTCCTCGTATTACGGCACTGGAACAATGTTCCGACGCTGATATCCTCAGGCACGACACAATACCCCCGTACCCTCAGGTTTCCCACGTACTCACTCGCACCTCAGGTCTGCTCTTTGCTTTTAGCTTCACCATTTCGTACACCTGCTCCCGTACCCTCACCATCGCGTACGACTACGACGCGTTCAAAACCGGGTTCTTCCTCCTCTCCTTCGGCACCGGGAACATACTTGGTAGCGTGCTTGGCGGCCGCTGGTCCGATCATGAGTTGCGTCGGCTAACCCGCGCGAACGGTGGACATTATTCACCAGAGGTGCAGTACCTATTTCCAACCCTCTGCTCCTCCAAAGACTCTCACCTTCCCTCCCAACGATTAGTAACACACATCTGTAGATGCGATTAGAAAGTATGAAACCCATGGCTCTATTCCTCCCGCTAGCATGTGTTGCGTACGGGTGGCTCGCGCAGAAACACGCGCACATCGCCACCCTGTGCACCTCGCTCTTTTTTTCGGGCTTCTTTTCCACGTGAATCAATATATCTCTCACTGTAAAGCTCGTGCCTGACCATGCTAACCGAAGACACACACAGCTGGATCTATGCAAGCGCTCTCGCGTACATCGTTGATGCCAATCCTGGCCGCTCTTCAGAAGCTGTCGCAATGAATAGCTGTTTCCGCGGTATCTTCGCCTTCATCTTTATGGAGGTGGCCGTTCCGCTGCAGGACTCGATAGGAGACGGAGGGTTGTATTCACTCTGGGCTGGGCTTCTCGTGCTCTGCGAACTCTTACTGTTGCTCGTGCGAGTCCGTGGTGGTACTTGGAGAGTGAGTGCTGAAGAACGCGAAAAGGCCCGGAGTTTCTCTTCTCCCAGTAGAGGGAGTTGAGTGCCTGTCATAAGAGAGAAATGCGCATAACTAAATATTGGTGCACAGCATTGTCTGCAGACCCGTTAAGTAAAGTGTGTGGGACTGTTGATACTTTACTCGCGTCTTGAGTCTTTTGCGTCTCAGACCGTCAGGCCAAGTGCACAAACGAGTTATGAAAGGGCTCAGAAGGAAAGAGGCTCCGAGGAAGAAGGATACGATGAGTAAAAAGGCAGGCGAGATGGCATTTGTCGAAGATAAATGAGCCACGCGACGCCTTGACGGGTGAGGACATCAAACGCAAAAGATTTCCATGAGTTCTTTATTACCTTCGGAAAAACAGTATAGCTTAGATAGAGCGTAGTTACGACGAAGGGTCTCTGCCCCACCAGCAGTACATAGCCATACTAGAGACACTTGCTGCTTCAACAACTCGGCATCTGCGGTCCCGCATGAGTCCAACTGCGGAGTATACTTGTGCCTTGTGTTAGCTTAGGATAGTCAAGACCAGTCATTCGGACAGTTCGGGTCACCAGAGTGGTACCAGTAGGAGCAGAATAGCGCGTGTGGGTCAATTCACGCTCACCTCCATGAACGCGGAAAGCACGCAACTTCGTTGGTCTGCCGAGTCAAGCATTAAGTTGCCATTGAAGAGCCTAGGTACGCGCGAAGGAGAGGAAGGGGTGAGCCAGTCTCATAAGTGAAGGGGCTGAATAGTAGGCGCGCTTTACACGCTTCAGGGTATTGTACCTACCTGCCGCAATTGGGACAGAATAACGAAAAGGGGAAGAAAGTACGTGACCCTTTCAGTTTCAGGGACCGCACTGGCATGATAGAAATTAAGAAGTTGCAGTACGTCATTACCGACGGAGATATCGAGGACGATGCAAGAGGGTGAGGCCAAAGGATGAGAAAGTTGTCAGTAAAAAAAAAAGATCAGAGTAATGAGTTCATCTTGGTTCCTGATCAATTCCGATTGACCCCTCGTGCCAGTGCCACCTCTGTTGGAGGCCAATTTGAGCCGCATATCAGTCTCGAACCATGACCCGAAAGACTCTGGCGTAAGTCGGCTACTGAAGACCCCGCACGAGTCCCAGAAAGGCAGATTTGTCTGAAGAATGTAGTGTAAGGTATGGATGCGCTGTAGCCTCGGAATGGACCACTTTCGACCACGTGACGGCCGCGCTATGCCTGCCGCAATCCCGGGCCCGACGTATCGCCTTCTCCCTCCTCGCCTTGCCCCGCCCCCTCAAATCCCTCGAATCCCGCTGCCGCCAACGCTTGGATTTCCAGCACAACAGCCGCACGCCGCCTCGAGGACGGCGAACTAGGTCCAAGCACCATTGTGCAGCACCTCGCCGGAGCCGCATTACACCATATATAGAGTCACTGAGGACTCCTCTTGTACGTTCTTTATTCTCCCTTTGACTTAGAACACTGCCTCGCACATAGGGTACATGTATATAACCCTCCTTGCCTGGCCCAGAGCCGGCATTGGACAACCACTGAATCATAGCGCTCCTTTCCCCCCTTTTCCCGCTCGCGTTTGCGTCAAACCGCTCGTTACACCCGCTACGAATCCCCCAGCCATTCAAGTGGCCCGCGCAGAGCCCTCTCTCTCTCTCACACACACACACTCTCTCTCTCTCTTTCTCTCCCCACCGGCGGTTGAGCGATTAACAACCGCCAATCCGCCTCCCCCTTCATTTAAATCTTATCTTATCCTTCCTTTCGAACTCACTGGCGCAGACTCACTGTCGGTGCTACAGTAGGCTGCCGAGTCCCCAGCTCGTCTTCATTCTCTTTCAAACTACTTGATCCTAAAGAAAAATGGCTAAAGGTACCGTTGAATTGTACTAGGAATGTTTTTTGGCTCCCTGTTGGTTCCAAGCACGACTCGAAGGGAAGAAAGGACATCCCTTGAAATTTAACCAGACATCGTGAGACGATATCACGTGTTCTGGTTACACTTGGAAAGGCCAATGCAACGTCGGAACAGCAAGGGTTGTAGAAAGCGGAGCCACAGCACGAGACATTTCGTTGGCCGGGAGAAAACCGGGGCGCTAACTGCCATATCTTTGCACCAAAGTTGTCCTGCTTCTGGCTCTCACATAACCCTAGTCCCGAGATTTGCGCAGGGCCCCATTTTCTAACCAGCGCCCCAAGTGTTTCCGTCTGGATGGTACCTAGGCCTAAGCGACACGATTACCTTATCGTGCTCGTCAACAAACACGATACCATTACAGGCTGTTACGTTCGGATATCGTTTTCGTTTTCGTTTGACATACGAAGCACACCGACAGCATAATACCCGACCATCATTATAATTAATGGTAGCTCTTGAGAAGCTCCTTCACCATCGGAATTTACCTCTTCTAGAAGTGCCCCGTACAATCAGAAAACTTCGTTCCATGCACTGTCATCGAATCATGTCTCCGCTCTGGGGGCGAAGCTCTTACGGGTCTGGCGCTTGACGGGGCTATATTACCAGAGTACCAGCTCACCTTGAATGTGCCGGCCTCCCCGTCTGTGGCTCGAGCACTGACACGATGGCTAGTAGCATTACGGCCACTCCAGTTATCGCTCCTCGGGCCATCGTCCCACTAACCTCTGTTAGAGATGTGGAATCATCTGGCCCTTCGACACCTCGGACGGGTGCAAACTGGGTCCCAGACATCGAACACGTCCATGTAAATGACGATCCCAGGAAGTGGGCACCCAAATTGAAAGTTAGTTCGTTCCGCTTTAGAATTTGACTGGTGGTCCCGCCATGTGCTTATCCAACGGCCGGTTGTTGTCCCTCGCTATGTATAGGCGAGCATATTGTGCATGGTCTTCTCTGCCACGATGGTTACTAGCCTCGGTGCCAGCATACTCAATCGTGAGAAATCTTACATGCTAGGATGCTGACCACGTTCCTCATTGCACTGAATTCTATAAACTCAAATTCGAAGCCGCGATCAAGCAGATCCAGGCCACACTCAATGTCACTGCCAGTCAAATTAGCCTTGTCCTTACCACTTTCATCCTTCTACAAGCCGTTTCATCGCTCATTTGGAGCCCTATCTGTGAGATAATAGGCCGGAAGGTTTGACATCCCCTTCTTTGACGCACATTCTGCTCTTGCTGAGAAACTCCCTGACTAAATCTAGCCAGTCTATATTATCTGTATTGTGATATCCTTGATAGGATTCATAGCTGCTGCAGAGGCCAAGACCATCCATATTCTCCTCGGCGTGCGTGCTATCCAAGCATTTGGGTAAGCGCCGACATCTATTCCTCCTGCACCCCGCTCATGTAATAGTAAAACCTCACCTTTTCTGACGACAGCACGGGCGCCTTCGTCGCCATCGGCGCAGCTTCTCTCGCGGACATATACGATCCCTCAGAACGCGGAAAGGTTCTTGGCATCTACTACGCCGCGCCTCTACTCGGCCCTTCACTCGGCCCCATCCTCGGCGGCATGCTCACGCAGGAATTCAGCTGGCGCGCGACTTTCTGGCTGCTGGCGGCGTTCCTCGGCATTATCCTCGTCGTCTTCGTGATTTTCTTCCGTGAGACGTTCCGCCGCGAGCGTAGTGTCATGTATCGGCGTACTGCCGCGCGTCGTAATGGTAATATGATCCCTCGGCCGGGTGGCTTCAGAGGGTCTGACGTCGACTTCATACAGCACAAGTTTCTGGTGTGCTGACTCGGAGAACCACGTTAAAAGAAGAAAGTTTAGGAGACGAGCCAAATTTGGTATCGGCCGGCGGCGGTGTCAAATCGAACGATGTACAGGAGAGGACCACTCCATCTCTGGCTGACATGAACCCGTTCCCGCCCTTACTCCTCGTATTACGGCACTGGAACAATATTCCGATGCTGATATCCTCAGGCACGACACAATACCCCCGTACTCTCAGGTTTCCCACGTACTCACTTTCACCTCAGGTCTGCTCTTTGCTTTTAGCTTCACCGTTTCGTACACCTGCTCTCGTACCCTCGCCATCGCGTACGACTACGACGCGCTCAAAACCGGGTTCTTCCTCCTCTCCTTCGGCACCGGGAACATACTTGGCAGCGTGCTTGGCGGCCGCTGGTCCGATCATGAGTTGTGTCGGCTGACTCGCGCGAACGGTGGACAGCATTCACCAGAGGTGCAGTACCTATTTCCAACCCTCCGCTCCTCTCAACGATTTACACATCTGTAGATGCGATTAGAAAGTATGAAACCCATGGCTTTATTCCTCCCGCTAGCATGTGTTGCATACGGGTGGCTCGCGCAGAAACACGCGCACGTTGCCGCCCTGTGCACCTCGCTCTTTTTCTCGGGCTTCTTTTCCAAGTGAATCAAAACGTCTCGCTGTAAAGCCCGTCCCTGACCGTGCTAACCGAAGACACACACAGCTGGATCTATGCAAGTGCTCTCGCGTACATTGTTGATGCCAATCCTGGCAGCTCTTCAGAGTCTATCGCAATAAATACCTGTTTCCGCGGCGTCTCTGCCTTCATTTTTATGGAGGTGGCCGTTCCACTGCAGGACTCGATAGGAGACGGAGGGTTGTATTCACTCTGGGCTGGGCTTCTCGTGCTCTGCGAACTCTTACTGTTGCTTGTGCGAGTCCGTGGCGGTACTTGGAGGGTGAATGCCGAAGAACGCAAAAAAGGCCCGGAGTTTCTCTTCTCCCAGTAGAGGGAGTTGAAGCCTACCATACCAGAGAAATGCCCATAAACAAACAGAGATACATAGGATTGTCCGGAGACCCTTTAAGTAAAGTGGCCAGGACTGTTAATAATTCTCGCGTCCTGAGTCTTTCGCGTCTCGAACCATCAAGTGAAGCTAGTCGAAGGATGCGCAAGCGAATTTATGAAAGGGGTCAGAAGGAAAGAGGCTCTGACTCGGAGGAAGAAAGATACGATGAGTAAAAGGCAGGCAAGATTGCATTTGTCGAAGATATATGAGCCACACGAGGCGACACACTGACGGCGAGGATGTCAAACGTAAAAGGAAGGTTTCCATGAATTCTTTATTACCTTCGGAATAATGGTATAGCGTAGATAGGGAGTAAATCCGACGAACGGCCTCTGCCCCACTGACAGTATACAGCCATCCTAGAGGCGCTTGTTTCAACAACTCGGGACCTGCGGTCCTCCATGAGTCCAGTTGCGTACTATAATTGTGCCTCGTGTTAGCTTAGGATAGACTCGACCTGTCATTCGGACAGTTCCGGAACCAGAGTGGTACCACAGTAGGAGCAGAATAGCGCGTGTGGGACAATTCGCGCTCATCTTCATGAGCGTGGAAAGCACGCAACTTCATTGGGCTGCTGAGTCAGGCATTAAGTTGCCATTAAAGAGCCCTGGTACGCGAGAGGGAGCGGAAGGGGTCAGCCAGTCTGAGATGTGGAGGAGCTGAATAGTAGACGCACTCTACGCGCTTCGGGGTATTGTACCTCCCTGCGTGGGACGCATTTCAGGATGCGACCACGGTGAATATGGTCGCCTCCTTTCCATGAGGGTATGTGTTGCGCTAATCAAGTATGTGCAGCCTGAGAGACTCTCGGGAATGAACGGACGGGTCTCGCAGGAGGGGTAGGTCGCCATCATCTCCGAGGTCGTGATACGGATTCCCATACAGTTGGAATCAACCTGCTGAGGTTTGATTGCTCGATGGAGGTGGGGAAGGGGTGCTGAGGTCTGCAGCGCTGGATGGCCGTGACGGGCGCGAGGCGAAAGCAACGTGTTGCTACTTTGGTTAGGGCTGAAAGGGAGGTGGGGAAGTGATGGCAAGAGCACGTAAGGAGGATGGGAAAGGTAAGAGAGCATAGCGTACAATATGCTTTGGGGTGATTTGGTGAGGGTGATTGTCTGTACGGCGCCGCATCGAGATCGAAGCCCACGGTGGAGGTGGAATTCCTGGCCGCGTGGTCGGTATCCCGTTGAAAGGTGCTGTGGGGGTTATCCTGTGATCCTGTGTATTACTCTGGTGGCTTATGTGTCCATTACGGGATGATAGGGCGAGAACCCGTCCTTGTGGCACCCGTACTGCCCAGCTACAGTAGTAAACAGAAATGAATGGATAAATATGCATTAAACAAAGGAAGGGCCAGACCTCTGGGTCACGATGCATGATGAAACAGACGGTTGAGGGAAAGAAAGCGAGACTGCGACGGACTGCGGCGGACAACGGCAGTGCGAACAACTTTGACAGGCGACCCTGTCGCATGGGTGTTGCGGGCCGTGGGACTGCGCGGCCCTTGAGCTTGAGAGCTGTTTAGCGAGCAGCGGCAACCTCTCAGCTCGGCCACCAGTAGTTGCTGATCACCAGTAGCCCAATACGTACCACACCTCCCGAAACCACAATTCAAGCCCAAGGGGAAGGCCGATAACATAAATGTTGTTCCGTAGTCTTCCTCACGACATAAGTTCAACGCGCAGGTGGTCCAACTTATGTGTTACCACTGAGTCATACTTTTCAACTCACGGGTGTCAGCGAAGATTCGGAGAGGAGAGATAGGATCCTGTGTCTCTCTAATGATTTTGTGACGACTCGCAATGTGTTGGGTGAGTTCCAAGACCTCTGCACCCTTACCACCACAAAATCGAGACGTTCTCAAGGCCTCAAGGGCATTTGGTCAGAATGGCGAGATGAAGAACTTGCCACTAGTGCATTCGAAAATAGGACAGTATCATTAAATGTACAGGCAAAGATGTGTGACGAGCAACTCGGAGTGAAATATGTGGTGGAACTTGACCATACATGCCCCGTCGGCTGCGGCGATCGCGAGCCCGAGACCAGCTCGGAAACCTGACGGGAAAGGCCAGATATGAAAACCCTTCTAAGACCGTCCGATTGACACAGCATCTGGTGTATCGGGAAGGGCGTGCGCGGACTCGAGATAGCGAAGAACTTATGATCGTTGACCCGCCATGTTTCAACACGAGTTCCCAGAATCCCAGCACACTTTACAATTGGATCTCCGAAGGCGCTGTACTGTACAGCATACGAAGGCCAGACCTCCACTTCGCATTTCCCACGCAATGCAAGCGATCTCGCTCCATCTGTTTCATCTCTTCCCATTGATTGGATTTTTTTCACCTGCTTCTGTAAACAAGACTGCATCGGTGCTGCGGGTAGACAGATTAATTTATAACACCTTAACGTGACCTTATCCATAAGGCTTTGTTAAAAAGCTTAGCCTTCGGCCATAGCGACACAACGAGATGGGTGGATAGATCTACTGAAGTGAAGAAGGTTCTGGGGCCCGAGCCTCATGACGGAAGGCTGATAAAGTTCCGTCAGTGTTGAGACCATTTTTGGATGAATTACGCCCCCCTGCGAGTCATGAGGTCGCCTAAGTATTATCTGGGAACATCAAGTTCTGATGGCGATTTCCTTCTAAAGAGAAGTGACGACGTCTGAGTGGCACAAATGGACATCGGGTGATGCTTGGTAGAATTAGTGTCATGGGTATAAGTGTCACGCAGATAGCTGTTTGCCTAAAGTTCGTCCTTGATTGTCATGCAAGCAGATTCAACTATCGAAGAAATTGTAGACACTATCAAACGGTAAGGAAGCGTCATTGGAACTAGTGGTTACTTCTCAATCCCGCTTCCCAGATTCCGCATTCTTTGCGTGGGTCGGGTAGGTTACCAACCTTTCCCCAGATACAACCAAGCTGTGTCACCATGTTTTTGACCGTTGATTAGGCAGGCGTTGGGAAATCGTCGCTGATCAATCGCGTATTCCGGGTCGAGAAAGCGGTGAGTGGCAGTTGCCAGAGACTATGCACTGACTCAGCTAGTTGATGACTAAGCCCGTTTCCCACGAACAAGTGGGCGAAGCAAACATCGAGAACGAATTCACCTCACCCGAAAATGAATTCTTCGTTCTCCATGACTCCAAAGGGTTCGAACCAGGGGACACCAAAACTTTTGATACCGCGCGTAGATTCATCGAGAAGCGACGCGACGAGAGCCTCCCGCTCGGGGAACGACTCCACGCTGTGTGGTGAGGATCCATCTACTATTGGGGAGTCGCCATCAGGCAAGCTCACTGTCAATAGGCTGTGTGTGGAGACACCGACAGCTGGGGCGCGTGTATTCGAAACAGGAGACGAGGAATTGCTTCAACTCGCCCACGAGACTAACAGTGCGTTTCTTACCATTACTCCAGTTTTGTGACTGAGGTACGCGGATATTGGTGATCACCGTTACTGGCAGCCCCTGTCGTGATCGTTTTCACACAATACGACAGGTTATTGAGGACAAAGAGATTCGAGTTGGAAGAGGACAATGAAGGCGATAGCCTGGATCCAATGGCCTTGGCTCAGCGAAGCGAAGAGCAGGCCCAGGAAGCGCTTACTGCATGTGTGAAGTTTCTCAAGAACGCTATGAAGAGATTGGAGATACCCATGGCACCCTATGTGAACGTTTCAAGTATGATTCTCATTCGTTATTTGGTCGGTGTTGATCTTCCCCTAGCCCACAAGGACTACGACGAGATGATTTTGCCTCTCGTTGAAGTAACTCTTAATCACGTCCAAGACAAGCTCACGGGTGATGCGGTCAATATCTGGGTTATTTGGGCTATGGCACAACGTGTGCATCGTCCCATCAAAATCCGCACCTGTGTACGGTAAGCCTTCTTAATCTCAACTCGGGCCATACCTGTCATTTACGTTGTTGACCGCATGATAAGCAAGGCGATGGACTGTATGTATCTCGAAGGGTGTTTCTCTGGCAGTTGGTTGAATACTCCTCAGATTACCGACGTGCTCTCTTTGGTTGTGCGCCTGGTTTGGGGCAGATGTTACTTCGTAATTGTCTCGGAAAGGTCCACCAAGAGATCATCACCTGTTGGAACTTTAGGGATGATGAAAAGGTATGACGTCTTTGTAGGGCAACAAACAAAACAAAATTCTAACAAAATTCACCGTTAGATTCTCAGTAGTGACGAGTTCAAGCAATTGATGCTTTACCTTGTCCAAGATATTCATGAATCACAGGATCAGAAGGGATCCCAGCCCACGCTGTATGTACCGATATAGTAGGGTTGAATGGGATGTGACAGTTATTTCATAGCTCCGCAGCGGCTAACACAATTTCTACGTCCATGGGCCTGGCTACGACTGTAGCCGGGGCTGGGCCCGCTGCTCTACCCGTCGCTATCCTTGGTTTGACCGGCTATCTTTTCAGTTGGCTCTCGAATACTGTCCAGCATAACAAGTAAGTCCTTCCATAGGTTTGTGATTCAGTCACTGACAGAAGGAGTGAAGACCCGAAGTTCAGCGTTACTTGATGACCTACACTGTAGATCTCATAAATGTCCTGGATACACTGTCTAACTTTACAACAGCACACAAATTATCAGGGAGGCCGACATGGGAGACCCTTCAAGAAGCATTCCAAGAATACGGTTGCTCGCATCCTTGCCCTTGCCAAGAGAACCATTCCCGTGTTCGCGAAAAATTCCAGCAGGCTCAGCAGAACCTTGATTATCATATCTTTCATCGCACGCTTTGTGAGTTGGTTGGAGTAGAGTGGCCGCCCAAAACGAAATGAAGCCTAGGTGCGCCAAAAAAGTTCATGTATCGGCCGCCATTCTGAAGTACAGCACCGCCTCCCTCATCGCGCCTCGCGCCTCAGCATTTGTTGAAGCCGCTTGGTGACCTTCTTCGCTGTCATTGGTCCCGATGTGTAGTTCTTGTCATGATTCATTCTTTGCTTGCTTTAAATTTGCGGATTGTCCGACTCTTCATACTCTACCCGTGCCATGATTGACCACTCCTGGTTCCCATCATCTCATAACCGCTATCATTGTCTCTTATTATATGCGTGTGATGCACCGCCGCTTGCCAGTTACATTACTATGACCTTCTCTTACTCCTCCAAGCTATCGCGTGGAAGAGACGGAAGGAGCGGCCGTGATGCGGCCCGGTTTATCTAAGTCGCTTAGTCCTGTTCCCTTGCCGCAGGCGGATCAACACCCACTCCCAAATCCCCATGTTATCTCGGCTCTCTTTCTTCCCGAACTTATCCGGGCTGTGACTAAAGTTGGCAAATAATCGATAACTTCAAGCCGGCATTCAACTTAGCAGTTCTAGGTTGCTTCGCCTACCCCCTCCACTAAACTCACTCCATCTCCGCTAGGGGTCGCTACGACGTCGACATGTCCCCCGACTTTTTGAGTCTACGCGGCAAAGCGTATGCTTTACAAGGTCGTGTATTCGAGAATGTCAAGATCATTCCTTCTACCAAAAGACGACCTCCACATATTCCTATTCTACAAGGCCAGACCCGTTACCAGTACCGGTGATGCAATTTAGTCGCGAGCAAGAGATTACTGCGGAACTGAATATGAGCGAGTTTGTATTCCATGAATTCCGCTCTATCTGAATTCATCCACTAGCGATGCGATGAGCGATGGGAGCCTCCCCCTCAAAGGTAAACTCTACATTGTGTGGTGAGGAGGATCCTCTGGCCCCTTGGAGGCGCCTTCAGTTGGTACTCACTTGTATTAGGCTGTGTACGGAGACGCCGAGAGCCGGGGCGCATACTGTATTCGAGGAAGGGGATGAGAAATAGAGCTGACATGGGTCCCAGTTTCGAAGCCCTTGATCCTTCTTCCTCTTCCACTTATTGCTCCTTCCCCGCTTTCTGCTTATCGTCACGCTGTAAAACTGTACAGTTATTGTGTGATCACTGACTCGGATAGTGATGCTAGTGATGGCTGACTGTCATACCCACAGGCGCTGAAGGCCCTCCAAAGCCGTCTCAAGGCCCAAGGCCTCGGCTCGGCTCGGGCTTTTAGGGCCAGGCTGCCCGGCTTGAGGGCTTCGAGCCGGGCCGTGGACATCACTACCACTCGCTTGCTTAGTACTAGATTGTCTCGCTCTGCCTTATGTATCATAATGGAGGTAGGGGATTGCTATCATATAGTCACCCCACACTTGCATCCGAGTTGCCTAACGCAATCACAACAACAGGCGTTCGCAAGTCTGTCATGGACCTTCTGTAAACCGCCATGCCGCCGTATCCCGGGCCTTGCCAAATCCTTCAGTATCCATCATGCTCTTCTACAGGTTTCGTACTAGTCACACGAAGCGCCTCCACGCCACTTCTTGCGGGCATTGCTGTAAGTGCGTTGATAGGCCGGATCATTCCGTGGAGTGTAACGGAGTGTTCCGACAGTAGTCAGCTGATGTTTGCACTGTGATTATGTTATAAGCCCCAACAGAATCTCACGTCTGATCATCACCTTCGCCAGTCTTTCTTCTGACAACCCTTTGGTGCTATGGCTACACAACGGGATCGCCCCCGAGTCCCAAACGTCAAGTTCAGAGTGCTCATTATCGGAAGAGCGAATGCAGGGAAAACATCCATCCTGCAGAGAGTTTGCGATACGACGGAAAGTCCAGAGATCTTCAGGCTTGATCGAGAGGGAACTCGCTCTCAGGTACGTTTTTGGCCCTGATGAGACTTTCGATCTCATCGTCTAGACAGGTTACACTCGACCCTACAATTGAGGTTTGGCCGGCTTATTGTTGTTAGCGATGGCTGGTCATGACAATCCTGCTTGCAGCGTGGCCAACACGACATCAACGACGAACTCATCTTCACGAACCACGATGGCTATATTTTCCACGACTCCCGTGGATTTGAGGCGGGCAGTGAAGACGAGTTGAAGACCGTACAAGAATTTGTCAAACACAAGTCGCAGGAGAGGCGATTGAAAGATAGATTGCACGCGATCTGGTTTGTTCTTCCGTTTATCTACAATTGTAAATTCACAAGGTCACGGTTACTTTTCAGGTATTGCACACCGATGGACAATGACCGGCCGTCGCTAGATTTACAGCATTTTGACGCAATTTGCCCGGAAAAGAATAGTATGCCTATGTTGAAATGCGACTCTACGGGTGAAGATTGACCTCATGATGTGGGATTTTCAAGTCCCTGTAATAGCGGTTTTTACAAAATTCGATCAATTCAAGCGCGACACGAAGATGAAGCTAGAGGATGAAGGCCATGATCCAGAAATGGAGCTCAACGCTGAGGTGGAAAACATATTCCATCAGCGTTATCTGGCCAACCTTAATGGACCTCCCCCGTTTATTCGTTTGGAGAGTGAGGGCCATGACGTTGTTAACTGACGAACGCATGTTGTATTAATATCTGTCCTGCAGAGATGCAAAAGCATGGACAACGATGTGATGGTCTCATTGACATGACCGCCAATGCACTCAGTGGCGGCGCGGTTATCCTCATGCTTGTTGCTGTACAGAGGGACAACCTGGAGCTCAGTATAAAGCAGGCGATTACATGGTAAGTTGTCGGGCATAGCAGGACAAGGATGAGATGAGTGTAGTCCCTTTCCAGGAACCATCGTGAGTTTAAACAAGGAAATGGGAATACAGGAGCAGTGATAAAAACTTGCATAACTGCCTTTCCTTCGCTCTGGGTAAGTTGCGATACCATCATCCGAATTGTCACTTACTGCTAAAGGAATGTTACTACAGTATTGGGTCAGCCTTTTGTTCTTTATCACTTATTTTGTAATTTCTTACCCTTTTCTTTCCATGTCCTGACTTGTCCCTCCCTCTGCCATCTCCAGTTGGTGAGTGCCCTCACTTGGTTACTTTCTTTCTGTGTCCTGACTTGTCACTCCCTCTGCCATCTCCAGTCTGTGAGTGCCCCTTGCTTGATTAGTTTCTTTTCCTGTCCTGACTTGTCCCCCCCTCTGCCATCACCAGGAAGTGAGTGCCCCTTGCTCAGTCAGTTTCTTTCTGTGTCCTGACTTGTCCCTCCCTCTGTGGTCTCCAGTTGGTGAGTGCCCCTTGGTTGGTTGGTTTCATTCCATGTCCTGACTTGTCTCTCCCTCTGTGGTCTCCAGAGAGTGAGTGCCCCTTGCTCAGTTACTTTCTTTCTGTGTCCTGACTTGTCACTTCCTCTGTGGTTTTCAGAGAGTGAGTGCCCCTTGATTGGTTGCTTTCTTTCTATGTCCTGACTTGTCCCTCCCTCTGCCATCTCCAGGAAGTGAGTACCCCTTGCTCAGTTGCTTTGTTTCCATGTCCTGACTTGTCCCTCCCTCTGTGGTCTTCAGAGAGTGAGTGCCCCTTGCTTGGTTACTATCTTTCTATGTCCTGACTCATCCCTCCCTCTGTGGTCTCCAGGAAGTGAGTGCCTCTTGCTCAGTCACTTTCTTTCTGTATACTAACTTGTCCCTCCCTCTGCTATCTCCAGCTGGTGAGTGCCCCTTGCTCAGTTGCTTTCTTTCTGTGTCCTGACTTGTCCATCCCTCTGCCATCTCCAGGAAGTGAGTCCCCCTTGCTTGGTCAGTCTCTTTCCATGTCCTAACTTGTCCCTCTGTCTGCCATCTCCAGTTGGTGAGTGCTCTTTGCTTGGTTGCATTCTTTCTGTGTCCTGACTTGTCCCACCCTCTGTGGTCCATAGTCTGTGAGTGCCCCTTGCTTTCTCAGTTTCTTTCTGTGTCCTGACTTATCCCTCCCTCTGCCATCTCCAGAGAGTGAGTGCACCTTTCTCAGTGGGTTTCTTTCTATGTCCTGACTTGTCCCTCCATCTGCTGCCTCCAGGAAGTGAGTGCCCCTTGCCTGGTTGGTTTCTTTACATGTCCTGACTTGTCTCTCCCTCTGCTGTCTCCAGGAAGTGAGTGCCCTTGCTTGATCACTTTCTTTCTATGTCCTGATTTGTCCTTCCCTCTGCCATCTCTAGTTGGTGAGTGCCCCTTGCTCAGTTGCTTTGTTTTCATGTCCTGACTTGTCACTCCCTCTGCTGCCTCCAGGAAGTGAGTGCCCCTTGCCCAGTCAGTTCCTTTTTTCTGTGTCCTGACTTGTCCCTCCCTCTGCTCTCTCCAGGAAGTGAGTGCCCCTTGCTTGGTTGCTTTCTTTCCATGCTCTGACTTGTCCCTCTCTCCACCATCTCCAGGAAGTGAGTGCCCCTCACTTGGTCAGTTTTTTCCATGTTCTGACTTGTCCCTCCCTCTGCCACCTCCAGGAAGTGAGTGCCCCTTGCTTGATCACTTTATTTCCATGTCCTAACTTGTCCCTCCCTGTGTGGTCTCTAGTGGGTGAGTGCTCCTTGCTTGGTCAGGTTCTTTCTGTGTCCTGACTTGTTCCTTCCTCTGTGGTCTCTAGAGAGTGAGTGCCCATTGCTTTATCAGTTTCTTTTCATGTCCTGACTTGTCCCTCCCTCTATGGTCTCTAGGAAGTAAGTGCCCCTTGCTCAGTCAGTTTCTTTCTGTGTCCTGACTTGTCCCTCCCTCTGCCATCTCCAGGAAGTGAGTGCCCCTTGCTTGGTTGCTTTCTTTCTGTGTCCTGATTTGTCCCTCCCTCTGCTGTCTCCAGTTTGTGAGTGCC
>Ga0307509_10002139_pt1 | contig 32487 bp, 28 predicted proteins | sample 10_EM_MG_FD_202245 | JGI IMG/M metagenome (GOLD analysis project Ga0307509, IMG submission 202245) | Populus trichocarpa ectomycorrhiza microbial communities from riparian zone in the Pacific Northwest, United States - 10_EM | ecosystem: Host-associated > Plants > Roots > Unclassified | place...
TCCATTTCTCTTCAAAGCTGCTTTATAACCATCTTGGATCAGTGGTGGACTGTGCCGAGGGTACTGCGCGTCAGTTTGCGTTGCAGCCTGCGAGGTTAAAGCCGAATCTGAAGATCCAGAACGTGACAAAAGTATTTGTAACTCATATGCATGGTATGTGTTTTTTTCTTCTTTGGTGATGATGGGCGCTAAACAAATTAAAGCCGACCATGTAATGGGATTGACCACCTTCCTGCGGAATGTTTTACTGCCACCACCCTCGCCATCCATTCCACAAGTTCCAATAAGCAACTTAGGGGTAAGCATGTCCCGTTTCTCCCATCCTTCTCCTTCTCACCCTCACTAGCGCACGATCCATGTATACGGCCCGTCAGGTCTACGCACTTTCATCCGCCAAAACTTAAAGCTAACACACACGCGCACGAGCAACACCTACGCCGTGCACGAGCTTTTAAACCCTCACGATCCTTCAACCCCATGCATTGATGCTCCGAGGGACCACCCGGCGCGTATGGACATAAGGCAGGTGGACGTTTTGCATTATTCGGAGGAGAAAGGCCAGGATTTAAGAGCTGGTGAGGATGGGCTTTGGAGAGGTGTCACCAGTGGCCATGGGCGTAGGGGAAGGGAATGTGTGATTTGGGTTGATGCTGGGCCGATCATGCATCGGGGTGGGCTTTCATTTCGTTTCGATTACTTATGGAACTCATTACGAAAATCCACAGACCCCTGCATAGGCTACGTATTCACTGAGTCGTTGCTTCCCGCCCGGAAACTCGTCATCTTGGGTGACACCTTTGATCCGTCGGCCATCCAACCCTTGTGTACCAATGCTTCCTTGCTCATCCATGAAGCGACTGATTCTCACATCTCTCTTGAGGCTGACCCGAGTGGTAAGTTGGCAAGGAGGACGAAAGAACAAGTGAAAGAGAGGGCAATGGAGAAGGGACATTCGGTGCCTGAGATGGCGGGGGAGTTTGCCAAGAGAATTGGGGCAACTGCGTTGGTGCTCAATCACATTGGAGGGAGGCAAGTGTCTACCATTTTATTTTTATTTCTGGTTTGATCTGTCTTAATTATCTGTACAGATTTCCCGCTCCTCGAAACCCAAACGATAGTTCGAGAATCAAAATCATACGCGATATCGAGAAGAACGCCGAGAGTACCTGGGAGAGCGGGAAGAGCTGTAAGGTCGCGTATGACTTTTTGAAGATTGATGTGCCTATGCCAGCACCGATTCATGCCATTGACTACTCGAATTCAAATGCGAATACTAATACCAATACACACCCTCTTCCCCCTCACCCCGTAGAAGCCATCCCAATACCAGAATGGAATTCGGTGCCACGAACTCAGGATGGATCTGATTCTACTATCCCTGCGTCTGGAAGTGGGAATGGGAGGAAAAGGGCAAGAAGTGTAGAGCCAGATGGCGGTATATCTGCCAACAGAGCCGGCGACAGAGATTGGGAGGGGGATATGGATTTTGGTGCGCAGGGGTTCAGGTCAGGTTCGCGCGGCCGTAGACGTAAAGGTAGAGGCAGGGCAAGGGGATCTGAATATGTGAACTCGAGCCATTCATATATGGGTGGAGGCAGGGGGAGTGTGCCTGCGGTGAGGGGACGTGGGTGGGGTATGGGGGTGGAAGGGGAGTTTTTTGATCTTGACTAGGAATAGATTATATCTTCCTGGGCTATACCCGCTAAGGACTATCTGCATTCTGTTGCGTTGCCCCTTGAAAAAGCCTTATGAATATCCCCATCCCTATGTCGAAAAACATTTCCCAGGCTTTTTATTAGATTAGGGAAGACGAGACGTCCTCGTCATGGATTGTAGGGCTTTTTGCGTATGTGAAACAAAGCTTTCATGCTCTAATTAGACACAAATTTTGCAAGGTGAAGATAAGTTATTGGAATGGTGAAATGGTTGCAGGAGACACATGGTCCATAGACTCCATACTGTTCAAACGCCGCTCAAGTACCAGCTGATGCAAAATTCTATAGAACAATGATTCCGATGTTATATGTATGCAATAGACTTCCAATAGCCCTACGATGGTTCATATTTACACGCGGAGTTCAAGAAGAAAGTCCTGGTGTTAGAAACTAAGAAGACCAAAGTTACTACCATCGACTTCCAACTATATGTTATACTGATCATGATCAAAGAAGGAACAATATTGAGGCAATAAAAAGTGCGAGAATCGACACCACGTCGCAATCAGGATGGCGCGTAGCTTTCCATGAATGAGTTTCATGTCAAGCAGTATAGGAATAGTTGTTGTGGAAACGGAGCCAGAACAAATCATTTTCTTTGATCCCAGGGTAACGGTTCAAGGAGATCAATGGGGGCTGGAAAATACAAGGGGTAGCACGAGGAGGGCGAGGATCTAGTACGGTGGGCTTTTGAATTCGACTTGCGCTTCGGAATCGGACGTATTGCTCTTGATCAACGGGCTAGGGGTATCATATTCTGGAAACGCGGCTTTTTCCAATGCAGGACTTTGGTAAGTCTCCATCTATATAGGCTCATTAGAACAGAATTATGTCGGTAAAGGAGGAGGAGGGCCTTACTTGGACGTGAACACCTTCCTTCGGGGCGCCCTTAGTTGAGATTTTCGGACGTACTCCAGAAATATGTGAACGGAAGGCCAGGGTAGAACCTTGGGTTGAGGACCTAGTGTGCGTCAGTGAGAAAGAGAGTATTCATTCAGTGACATGACGGACGGGAACATCTCAGGACCGTAAGAGGTAAAGTTGCTGAGCCGTCGGACAATACGACATGCAACGATCTGGTAAGAGATGTCAAGTTAGGGACGAGTAAGGAACCAATGCAAAGCAACTTACAGTCGATACAATAGCAGCTGGAACGTTGGAGATTATAGACATTACAGCATTGAGATTGAGTAGCATGAATGTCTGAGGAACACGTTGAGCTGCGGTTATGTTGACAGGTCACAGTGAGTTCTCACCGTCGCAACTACATTGGAGAGGAAGCTGCATATGAGGATGAGGGAGATGTCTCTACGCCTATCGAGGAATACTCACGCAAGAATAAAGTAAATCAATCCATCTTGGAATATGAGTTGCACCAGCCTGGAACGATTTCTTGAAGTAGGGGAAGCGAGTTTAATGGCCGATAAAACCATGACTATGAAATCGAACACCATGGAATAGATGAAGGTAACAGCCAAGAGTTTATTGTCGGTATTTGTGATGACGCATCCCTGGCCCGGTACCCATGCAGCCTTAAGCAGAATGCCTGCACGGAAAATCAGTTATAAATCACGTATATATACGTGAGTTGTAAGATAAAATTTACCGTGCAGAAGCAGAGACCAATGCCCAAGGATGATCGCAATAAGGGGAAATAAGATGTACCACTTTCGGGACCAGACGGCTATCCTGCACGGAAGTCAGAAAAAATAAGACGACCACTGGTCCTTGCTAGGATCTCACGTTCTGAGGGACAAGTTGATGCTAGCGAATCCAATAGAGGCATTGCCGAAGACCTATTTCAAGACATCAGCAATATCCAACCATGTAACCACGCATATACTCACCTGGTTGAACGTGTACAAAGCCTGGCAGTCTATCTCCCTGCACTTCGGTCTTTAAAAAATTCCGAGGAGCATTATTATAACTAGCCTTACGTTGTCACATTCAGGGCGATGGCACTATGGGCGAGATAAATGGAAGTCAATACCCACTTGGCAAAAGAGAACGTACATTCCTATCAATGCAAATAAAAGGCTATATCTGTTCAAGAAGTAGAAGACCTGTTGAACCCTCACATAAGTGTTTGAATTGCGGAAAGGCCGTACTACATACCATGGGCCATCGGAATGTCTTCTTTCCAGTTATGAATTGCCAGTCAAATCCGAGGGAAATTATCCACTCCCAACTATATGCGCGTAAAATTAGTTGTGCTATAATCCACAGCTAAGAGCGAAGCCTACACATATACGCCAAGTAAGGCGTGCATAAACCTATCGAAGGCCACTACAAAGTGCGTTGAGACCCAGCGCACAGAAGAGAATGAGAATGTTTCTTACAAGCATCCTTGGCGATTTCTGCAGGCGAGTTCCAGTCAACCATTGTGGCGATTAGACACTGAGGAGGAGGACTGAAGTGTGCAAGGAGGGAGAAACCTGGGTGCGATGTTAAGAAGGGAGACGAACGATTTTATAGATGTGGACAGGATTTGGTGTGAAGATCTAAAAATGTGACAGGACAGGCTTCGAGACTTCTCTTAAGTAGTGGGTGTGGTTAGGCATTACGGCTTTTCCCAAGCTCAGAATATCGAATCTTTGGAGCATAAAGTTGGCAGGAACCAAGTGTATTTCTTAACCATGAGAATCTCCAAATCCAATTAAGGTGGACCCTGCTTTGATTGACAGAACGTACTTCTGGAAAACCTGACCAGGTTCTTCACTGCTTACGAACCAATATGTTCGGTAGTTTGCGCACAGCAAAGCAACTGAAGATGTCAAGGTTCGAAGGCCATTGTGGGAAAGGTGATGTGCATCTTGTGTGCATCCAGTCCGTTACATCGGGCCGCGTTGCTTTAACCGAATTCTTGAAATCTTCAGCTTGACATATTCCTCCGAGTTTTCGGCGTTCGCAAAGGATGTCAGAATTTTTCTTTTCAAGGTGTGGATGTTCTTCGGAAGACTGTTTTCTGGGTCAATGTAAAAAGAACTCTTTTCCTGTGTAATTCAGAATTGTTTCTTTTTGAGCTTTCCTCAAGGGTGTTACCAAGGCTGATTTTCCACGCCCAGCCCTTTGAGATGTCTGGTCATCGCTAGCGTTCACCAGCAGACTGCAAGGGAAGCCCAATTAGTGACAGCACAATTCAGGAATTATCCGCATACCGCCGTTTGTCCGTGGAGACTTGTCGGCATTTTCATCATACTGTTTCCCCGACTCCCAAATGTGGTTCCAACCCCGATATTGTGGGGATTATTCTTGTTCTGATGTTCTAATATATTGTCAGCACCTTTCCAGACCTTTCCCTGCTTTTGATGGAAAATTTATCCCCCCTGCGCAATGACAACCATGCGAAATGATATATGCAAGTACATCGAGGTCCCATTGCCTGCTCCTGATATTGATCTATGTTATTCCTACAGTACTTCCCTCCAAGTACTGCAGTAAGTCTATATATCCAGACACCTGACACTCCAGTCTAACCTCCGTCGTTTGCAGTTGCCCGCGCATAAGACCTTCAACCCATGTACCATCTCCCAAATGTAATGACTGAATGACTGATTTGCCTGCTATTGACAGGAGAACGGCAACTTCCGCTTCTGGTGGCTTTCACGACCGGTACGGTCGCCATATACGTTTAGGGGACATGCATGCGTCTGCTGACTGCCAACCACCCCCAGATATTTTCTTTGGATGTGCCTTTGTGTCCATATCAAAATCCGATCAACTACGGGTAAGCTTGCCCAACAACCTCCTCTCTCCAACCGGTTCGACGAAATTTCTTAGAACCATAAGGGCAGCTCTGGGGCAATATTGATTCTGATTGATTCTAGGCGAACTTTGGTTGACTGTTCGAAAGCTGTACGTGGCGAATTTGCCACATTATATGCCGAGGCAATGGATTGGTGCTGGCCTAAAAGAGACTGGCGCTCAGACAAATTACCGGGCTGCGACAAGGTTTTGACAGTTTAAGACCTCATATTTACCACGATAACCACACAAATTTATGTGAAGCTAAGCTGCTGTTCGGGCAATTCATTCTGGACAGAAACGGAGGCGAGGTTACACTGAAGACTGTGCCATGTGAATATGCTTATTGAGCTCAAGATCGTCATTCACATAAATAAAGCTAAATGGTGGTTGTCCGGGCCCAAGACAACAAGTTCGCATATGGTGGACAAGACGACTTTCGTATTCCGAACAACATAGAACCAAGTCGTCCAGCAAGACTGCGTTTCGGGATGACAGCAACGCTGCATCTGCATTTTTGGGGTGAGATAAAATCAGAGTGACCCTTTAGCTTCCACATCGGCTTCAACATCGGTGTCGCTCCCACTTTTCGACTTTTCGCAACCATCATTTTGATTCTCCTCCTGTTGGGTGAAAGTTTCCATCTGCCATGGGATCCTTCAGTCATGATCCTTAGACAAGCAAGGCGCAGCTTTCAAAGTGGCTCACCTGGATGTGCACTCCAGGCCTTGAGATTGTCTTGTAATTGATTGTCTGTATTCCATGCATATTCGCAGCCGGAATGTTGATACCCTTGTTGGCTGACGTATTCGCAGCACTAGAGAGAGACACACAAGGCATCTTGAGTGCGATTCGAAGAGAGACAACACTTCAGGAAAAACGTACAACATTTCCGGTCCATCGTAAGAGAAGTTCATGAGACGACGTACCGCACGACATGCAACGATCTTCACACACAACTAGGTAAGTGACCGGTATCTCAGGAGAAAATGAAAGGAACAAACTGTAGAAAATACGGCGGCGGGGACATTAAATATTACACTCATGATTTGATTGAGGTTGAGTAGCATAAAAACAGTTGCGAGAAGATTGGCCAAGAAACTGTCAATAAGATAAGTACCAGCGTCAAGGAACATAGGAATATTTGCCATACGCGATAATGAAGAAGATGAGTCCATCAGCAAAGATCATATGAGTGAGACGGCTTTGACCCAGCAGCTTGCCATTGCAAGTCTCTGATGGCCGATTTATTCCCATGAGTTTATACACATTCAAGATGAGGACTGTGAAGTCGAAACACATCGAGTAAATGAATATCGCCGCCAGTATCTTGTTATTGGTTTCGGTGATTGCGCAACCAACACCTGGCATCCATACGGCCTTCATTTGGACCCCTATGAAGATCTTAGACAAAATGCATTTTTAATCGCAAAAAGTTACCTTGTAGAATGAGAGACCAATGTCCCAGAATCATAAGGATAAGGATACCGACAATATAACGATTTTGTGACCAAATGGCCATCCTGGATACACATCCAGTTGCAATGAAGGTAGATTGACAACCAGGTCCTACTCACGTTCGGATGGAGAGGTTGATGCTGGCCAACCCCACCGCCGCGTCCCCGGCAAGTTGGTTGAAGGTGTAAAGTGCTTGACAATCGACTTCACTGCGAATCACGAATCACGAATAAGGCAGGGAAAAAATGGACTACGGCATCAACAGCGTACCTGATCGTGTCCAGTGCAATTGCGCTTTAAATTTGTATCTTTTTAGATCGTCAAAAGGTGGTTTTAGGGTTCTTCAAACTTACATTCCAAGCATGGCAAAGAGTAGCAGATAGCGGTTAGCAAAATAGAATATCTATCTCAATGTCAACCAGGTGCCACCCTCGAGTTCTGCGGCGATACTCACCAGAGGCCAACGAAATTTCTTTTTTCCAGAGACAAAGTCCCAATCAAATTCTAACGATATGAACCATTCATACCTGTGATGCACATAGTAAGGAGAAGATTGACAAACATAAGATGAAAGATACATACGCATAGACTCCTAGAAGGGCATGCATGAATTTAGAGAAAATGAGAGCGTCTCTCCTCAACTCCTCGGGTGTTCGCCATGCCGGCATGTTGTACTAGTACAGGAATGAATTGGGGTTGATGGGTGTCGGTACCAGCGCGATGGTAAAACGCAGGGAAGTTGTGACCGTGGTTTATGAGCGTCTGGCGACTGTCTATAGTTGCTTTATGAAGGTTAACTTGACCTATTCGTGCCCTTTAACAGTTACTTAAAGGTACAAAGTATAAGCAGGGTCATCTTACGAGTATGAATACAAGAAGAGTTTGCGTACCTATATAACTGGAAACAGAATTCAAGTTGGAGGAATTGGGGAGATCATACTGACAGTAATTGGAAATTTTCCTTATATTACATTCTGTGTTATGTGCATCCCACGTCCATCGATGCCCGACTGTAAGTACGACACAAGGAGATCGAGTGATGCCGATGAACGATAACTGATGCAATCTGAACAGAAGTCAGGAAAAGGTTTCACACTATAGACTTCGGAGCTTCGGCGAATCTACTAACTGAACTTCAGTTACGGTCTTCAAAGATAACAAGCATGCTCTTCCGAAGTTTGCGTCTCTCCTGGACAAGTTGAAGTGAACGTAACGGACATTTTGGTCAGGATCTCCATTTGAATTTCTTGATGAGTACGCTGTTTTATCGGGATAGTTGAAAGGGTCAATAAAAAAAGTAAAAATAATCGTGATCAAGAAGTTGGGAAAACGGAGTTGGACCTCCGGAGGCATCAATAGAAGGAGTGGAATGCTATTTGCTCAGGCTTCTGAAGCTTCAGGTTCTGAATATGTAATACATTTAAAACACGGTTTCTGGCTCACCGCTTGAAGGAATCCCAGTTGCAGCTCGAGTTCTTATGCTTAGTCGCTTGTACCGAGCGACCGCCGCACCCTTCGGCCCGAGGCCAAGTCAGTGATGACTCCGAGTAACTAAGCCCATGGCCCAACATGGATTATTCGCCCCACTTCGCAGATAGGACCTAAATGGTTGCCATCGCCGAAGGTGCCAGGAGGAGTCAATATATGATCTTCATTCAATAGAGCTTCCTTACTTATTTTCTCAACAGGAGCCCGATCATTCTATTTCAAGTTTATATGCTCCCTAGTTGTGACATCGAGACCACTCTGGAGCGCCAAATCTCTAAGTTCAATTTCAGCTCATTGTAGAGCGACTTACTACACTGCTAGTGCTAAATCAGGACCAGCAACAAATTCGGACAGGAACATCATGATGTGCTAGTGCTGGTTAAGTAAAGTCCAAGTGGCGCCTGCTGGTGAACGCAATCCCAACTGCTGTGGTAACTTAGCTAATGGATAGGATTGAAAATATTGAACTGTGACAGACATGCCGAAGTAAATGAGGAAGCCTGGAGTGCGACCTTCGTGTCTGTCCCTCGCGCGGGTCCAACGTGAAGTCTGCACAAGGGCCATAATACTAATGCCAGCAAGAATGACGAGTCGTGTCAGTATGCCTTAACCCAATAATCGCGCCAGTTACGTGCTAGAGCTCCACCAAAAGGCGGAATAGCGTTATAACAAACCCAAACACTCACCGTGACTATGCCAACAGTAACGACTTGATAATGCTCTTGGAAATTATACTCCCGACTTAGTTTACTGCAAGTTCTGCGTCTACTGTCAACCGCGCAAGGGCACATCCACGGCCACGACTACGGTTGGGAGCGTCTTGGTATACTGTAAGCTGTAGGCGCCGGCAGATGAGTCATCGACTCAAAAATGACTGCGGCACTTTGTCTGCGATGTTCGACTATGTCCAGGACCTAAGACCAATGAAGACGACTCGGGCTGGAGATGTGTATGAGCCCCGAAATGCACAACATGATCACCGGGCGGGCGTGCAGCCTGGACGATTTCAGCCCCCGGTGGAGGATAGCGGAATTTACGAAGGGCTTAATTTTTGCACAAAGATCTAGGTAACAATGTTACACAACTTCTGATACAAGTGACGAAAATTTCGTAGGACCCCAAATGACTGCCGGGTACATAGAAAGCCGGCCCTTGCTCTCTGTCATTATTCATACGACGGCTATTTGACCTCAGGACCGACACGAATGTATTCAAGGTCGATGTTGCCATTGTCACAAGACAACATCGACTCTGATAAACTGTGGCACAAGCAGGATTTCCGCCAGATGAATTGCGAATCCTGGAGAGTGGATTCTTGTTATTCCGAATCCCACAGTCGTGTTGACCAAATTCAACGCGTATTTGAATACCAAGTTGATGCCGTTCTGAACTCAGGCTCGGCCCCAGGTTTGCAGGCCTCCATTCGATGTGTGGAATGCCCTCAGGCGTTACCGCAGTCGTTATCTCCAGCTCCCTTCTTTTCGCCATCATTGCAATTTGTGCCATTTCTGCATTATGACATTGGATCCAACTGGCTAATACGAATTGAAGCGAAATCTACTGTATGCTTCCGCTTATTCCTATACTATCTTCTTTCACAATGTTTATCTCAACAACGTGGCCTTTTTTGTCGTCCCCAATCGTGAAATACCTAGCAAGGCTGCTTTAATACTATTCCGCCTTTCGCCAATATCAGCTGCATGACAACTTCAATTTGTCGAATCGACCTCGATTTTTGGTACGATTAACGATGTCCCTCGCCGCGTCTCATACCCCATCGGCGATTGCATGAGTGACCTCAGTATCAATGTTGCATCAATAATTCTTACAGAATCCCGAAATCAATTGCAACGGCTTGCAGTAAGCGAATTGGATTTTCCTCAAGACGCTAGAAGAAGTCCCAATAGGACATTCCAGATTTCGCATTGCATATATATGACAAGTTGTGTAAACGTGGAAAATTGCAAATTCGTAATGCAATGATCAATGATCGATCAACGCATTTTTCACTTCGACTGGCACGAATTCATCGACAATAATGGTTTGCGCCTCGGGAGCAAGCTATATATTCGTGGCGTACGCCACACAAACAATCTCTTACTATAGTTTCTCACATCACCCCAAACCATCGATATCTCGACTATTCCATCGAATTGGCCTTTCAGCTCAAGGTTCCAGACTATCCCAAAGCTTTAATTCTTGAGTCTCGCTCTAAGTAAACTTAACGCGTTGTTATCGCGACACCATCTATCGCAATGAGGAGCAACGCTCATGCACCAGCAGAAATTCACTTCAACATAAATAGTGGGTCTTTACCAATGGCTTAGGTTTGAAATACCACTTATCCTTCTCAGATATTCAAACTCTGACTTTTCCGGTCTCGACGCCGTTCTTTACGCTCAAAGACCGGCGTTTCTACGTCTCTGCAAGCGATGGAAGAATAACGAAGAAGACTATGCCTATTAAGATTGACGGACGGCCCTTAGGTTGGAATGAAAGTTTAGATGGATTGTGAGGACCCTTTTTAATTGGATACACTATTGCAGTTGACTGTTCCCCGCTGGCAGTACCTTGGACTCGTCCTCACAGGTTACAATAAAAATTTTCGAAAAGCGTATGGTTTTCCCTGAGGAGCTTCTAGCAACGTTCTTCTTGCCGTATGAGATACTTTGCTGCTCCCAAACTGGTCCGCATCATACAACTTGTCCGAGTCTTCCTTCCAATGAACTGAACGATCTACGCAGATTTTGTTCTCGAAAGCGCCGGCTACACTTCCAAGGAAAAGAACTCTCCTCAGAGGACAATATGTATAGTATTGTCTAAACACGAATCGGAGGCATTGCCAACCGCAAATATAATCGACGATCTCGTCCCTGGCTCTTCGTCTATGGTTGATAGGATACAGCACTCACGTATCCATGTCAAGGAGGCCCGGCGACTTTCGGGGCAGATGCGGATTGCATCGGGATTGGTGACAGGTGACAGGGCCTTCACCTCTGTGAAGGGATTTCTTGATAAGTGGGAGATTGTTCGTGACAAGCTTAGGTTTGTTGTTGCCGCGGTGAATACCATCTCTGAGGTATGTTTACTATCACTTATTGTTTCTCCCATATTCACCTGTTTTTCTAGGTTCATCCGTACGCTAAACTTGCCTGGGGTGTGATCTCATACATCCCCACAGTAGGCTTTGTCAGTCATGGTCTTGAGGTCCAAATTTCTAAAGACTACTTTCGTTAGATAATTTCTGAACAGATCCAGCTCGATCATGCCATCCTGGACTTGCTTGATGCAATCGAAGTTGCCCTCGATCTTGCACCAGATCCCGATGCATTGAGATTGCGCTGCCAGAAATCGAGTAAACACGAAAGGACGCTTGCACGACTACTGGAGCAAATCAATGAATGTGGCCATTTCATTCAGTCTTATTTGAAAGATGTTGATTTTTGTACGTGCACTGTTTTTATACCTAGTATATGATTGTGTTAATGTGTCGCATGGATAGGGCATCGATTTGTCAAGAATTTCATCAACGATGGAACGACAGTTGTTGACAATTACCTAAGGATACTCAAGAACCTACGCGATGACTTTGTTAGTGAGGCGATCGTTACTGTTGAGAACAATGTGTATCGCATCCTTGCGGAAGTGGAAACTATGAGAGACAATATCAAGGACATCGGTATGTGATACGTCACCCTGGAAGTCCCCTTGAATTCATTACCGTAGTGTAGAACTTAACATGAAACTGCAGAAACTACCATATGGCATAGGCACTGGCTTCGATCCACTGAGAGGTTGCCTTCCGGCGACGCGCGTCAAATTCCTAGAGAGCATCATCGATTGGGTGAACAACCCTGATCCCTCCTCGCCCCAGGTTCTTATGCTTTTCGGCCAAGCTGGAACAGGAAAGTCTTGTATTGCCCATGAGGTGGCAAGTAGATTTCTGCGCTTGGATCGTCTCACGACCTTCTATCGTTTCATCCAAGGAAAACCCTCTAGCCGAGAGTGCTACAGATTTTTCACCACGCTCGCAGTTAACCTTTGCAAAAAATATCCTCGGTTCCAAACTGCATTAGGTGGGCTTATCAATAACAACCGAGAAGTGGTTGAGGCACAAGCATACGCTACCCTTTTCGAATCACTACTCCGAAGTCCACTTACTGGTCTACACTTCGTTGGACCCATTTTCATTATCATTGATGCACTGGATGAAAGTGAGGATGCATCTGATAGACGCCTACGTGATACCCTCCCATTCCACCATTTCCTTGCAAAACACCTTCCAGAATTGCCATCGAATTTTCGCCTACTGATTACTTCTCGTCCCGAGGCAGAGATTTTGGACGCCTTCCCCAAATCCTCTTCCGTTTGTCACATGCGAATGGATGATTCCGACCTATCGGATGGCGTGGAAGACGACATTCGGACGTACATGCGTACAAAACTTACAACAACTAGAATTGGAGAGGGTGACCTCCAGAAGTTGGCAGAGAAAGCAGAGGGTCTCTTTCAATGGGCCCATGTGGCCAGCGATTATATTGCCAACCCTCCACCCGGTCTCGACTCAAAATATTGCCTCCAAAATATACTATCTTCCTCACAACCTAATGAGGCAGCAGACCGTCTGGACATCTTGTACAGCACAGTCCTGGAAGCTCGTTTCGATATGAACCACGGCGAGATCCGCAAAAATTTCCAGTCTGTCATGGCGCATGTGCTCGGTACCTTTGAGCCGTTATCTATTACTTCCCTGAACACCATGCGTCAACATGCTGCTGGCGGTGGGCCCAAACCGAATGACATCGATGTATCCAATGTAGTGAAATACATGGGCTCTTTGCTCAGCAATGTCACTCCTTCCTACTCGACACGTCCTATCTCTCCTCTTCATACCTCCTTCCGCGACTTCCTCACCAACAAAAAGCGGAGTGGAAAATTCCATGTTGACATAGATAACGCCCAGGACCAGTTAGCTTATGCAACATTGCAAACGATGCGGGCCTTGCTCCACTTTAACATGTGTGGGCTTGAGACGTCGTACCATCTCAATAGCGAAGTCGTGGATCTCGGCGACCGCATCGAAAAATACATTCATCCTGCCCTCTTGTATTCCTGTCGTTTCTGGTCAAAACATCTTGCACGTGTGGTCAATTTCGATGCCGACTTGTTTCAGTCTTTGTCTACCTTGGTGGAACAGAAATTTCTGTTCTGGTTGGAAGTGCTGAGTGTCGGGGGAGAATTACCTATTGCTATGAGTGCATTATCGGCATTAAGTACTTGGTGTAAGTTGTGCGACAAGGTCAGTATCTCTACGAGTTCCTTGCCTGTTCAAAGGCTTAAAGAAGGCGAGAAGAAAGAAACAGATACCCTGGACACACTAGTGAAAGACGCCATGGCCTTTGTCCGCTACTTCGGAATTCCTATAGCTCACAGCGTGCCCCACATTTATATATCTGCTCTCCCCTTTGCCCCATCATCGTCTGCTATATCCAAGCTTTATGGACCCCGGTTTCCACGCACCTTGGGAATTGTCAAGGGTCGGTTATCACAATGGCCACCTTTGGTCCAAACCATATCTGTCCCCGGGCTTCGACGTCCGGGTGAACGCAATGTGGTTTGTGTTGCATTCTCGAGGAATGGCGAGAATATTGCTGCAGGTATGGGTGATGGGGCTACCTATGTCTGGTCGGATGCATCAACAGGGATCAGGCTCTGTGGGTCATTTAAGACAGGAGCCAAGTTTATCTCGTCAGTCGGATTCTCACCTGATGGACGCTACCTTGCCTCAGGGTTGTCGGATGGGAAGATTTGCATGTGGGAAGTGCCGTCCTTGCAGGAAGTCATAGTAAGGCTGAAGGTGCACACAGGATCTGTTTCGTCATTGTCCTTCTCGAAAGATAGCACCCAACTAGTCTCTGGTTCAAGTGATGGCACGGTAAAGATCTTGGATTTGGAGAAGGGGGAGGCTGTGGCAGGGCCCTCCAGTGGACATAACAATCCTGTGTGGGCAGTGTCGTTCTTGCCTGATCAGAAACATGTTGTGTCACGTTCAGGCTTTCGGACGGTCCAAGTCTGGAATGTGAAGACAGGGCAAACAACGCAACCATTTGATATACCCACCGGCAGCATTGGCACAATTATAACCCAGTGCAAAGACCAATTCTTGATCGATCAATCTCATGTCAGCCATTTTGCTGTTTGTTCGTGGGAGAAGGCCACAAAGGGCGAGGAGGAGTTGTTTAAACATTATGAACACTGGTATCCAGCCGCCGTCTTTTCTCCCAATGGAAAATTCATCGCAACAAGCTGCACTTATCAGATCGACATTTGGCATGCTGTCGGAGAATTGGCAGGAAACCGTGCGGGAGGCCCTTTCAGCTCCTACTGGGTAACAAGTCTGGCCTTCTCAGCGGATAGCCGACTGCTCGTATCTGGTTCATATACTGGGATTGTGCGTGTGTGGACTGTAGGGATAGCTGAAGAGCTTGCAAGCATGTCACTCAAGGTCCCTTGGTCAGTTGCATTCACTCCCAATGGCAGGCAGCTTGCAGTAGGGTGGCGGGATGGGGTGATTCAGATGCTGGATGCCTCAACGGGACAGGAAGTGACAAGGCTCAAGGAAATGGATGGAACTGGAGATGGTTTTGTTGAAGTCGCTGTCTCTTTGACTAAAAGCGGGGACTGGATTCAAGTTGCCAGTGCTCTGGAAAGGAGACATGAGGTGCAAGTATGGACTCTGGTTGGGGAGTCAGTTACAGCCTCAAGTCCTGTCAGGCTAAGAAGCAGTGACAATACATCAATCTTCACTGTAGTCTTCTCACCGGATTCAGACAATCTTGTGGCCTTTGGTACGAAAGGCGGGACCGTCTACGTCTTGGACACCTCAACCAGTGCACTAGTCGTCGGACCAAGGGACATTTGCCAGGGCCAGGACGTGACATCCCTTGCAGTTTCGTCTTTGACTGATAGCTCGGACGCGACGACAACACAGTTACGCGTGGCTGTCGGAACATACAAGGAGGCATTTGTCTGGGACATTCAGACTGGGGAGGTTAAAGGTCCATTTACGCATCATGGTAACTGGGTCTGGGCACTTGTATTCTCGGCTGATGGAAGGTACCTCACTTCTGTGGCAGAGGATTATACGTTGTGTGTATGGGGTTCTGTCGATGGAAAGATAGTAAGGGGTCCGGTGGGGTTTGGTGATCAGAAAGTATATTCAGGCGACTTGCGACGTTGGTCTATTGCACTATCCCACACTGGGCAGAGAGTGGCATTTGTAGGAAAACATCACATGGTTCAGGTATTTGACGTGCTCTACGAGGGTGAAAGCGAGCTAGCCTTGCAGGGCCCCTTGGTGTTGGGAGGCCACGTAGCTCATGTGAATGGCCTGGCGTTCTCAATGGATGGGAGGCGTCTGGTTACGACTTCAAACGACCACACCATAAGGATATGGAATATACCAACTGCCATGGATCGCAAGGTGCTCATTAATACAGCATCAGAAGACACGGAGGTCACGTACTTCTCAGATGACACATTCTTTGACAGCGATGGGTGGGCTATATGCCAATCTAATCGCAGTGGGCCTCTGCGGCTGATATGGGTTCCAGAATTGCACAGGGCGACTATTTCTCGACCAAGCAGTCAATTTGTAGTGATTCCCAAAGATATACTGCAATTGGATCTTGGGAGCTTTGTTCGCGGCAAGGACTGGACTAAATGTAAAGCTTGAGGTTAGTTGGACAATTTACCATGCAGAACATATAATCCTACTTACGCTCTCTTTGTTATTCGTCGACCTGCTGCTTGCCATTGATATTATTTACTACGTAGCGTGGGGGTGTTAGAATGAAGCGTCTTTCCTGCAGGAGTTCGTTGTCGATTCTCTGTCGTATGGACAAGCCACGATCGCCATCACTTCATATTTGCAATTAAACGCCCTCAAAGTCCGTGCAGATGGGTAACCCTCAACGGTCGCAACAAATATTTTAAGACGGTATGTAGAGAGGGCTCACAGCAGATGGGTGTCATACCATGGGCTGAACGCACCCATAATTCTCAAGTTGAACTGTATTTAATTCCCAAAAGATTGTGAATTTTCTGGCCAGGATTGGGAGCCGCACGCTGGGAGGTACGGACACTGGCATTTTCGTCTCACTCTCTTTAGCAGAGTTGTTGCACTTGACGACACTTCGAATTTGGGTACCGCGTTGGGGTCGCCCAGTGGAATATCCTCCTCATCAATTCTTGAAAATCTATGACTTCCAAGAGAATTGATGATCTACCCAATCATGGTCCATGGACAACCGGCCGAAATAATCAAGCTTCCTGCACTATTTTCGATACCATGATGTGACTTGCAAGTTCAGTGGATTGTCGTTACAAAGCGTGCGCCATCGTAGTCTACATATAACTGGTCGATTTTCATCAGTTTCAAGTTGTGTATGTGGCACATATATCAGCTGGTAGGATTCATCCCACGTTGTAATTTAGAGAACACTAGGATCCAATCTTATCAGCGGATATCCCTGTATGTGGTCTGTGGGGCCACAAATCATCCACTCCAAGTTGTCCAAGGACGCCACCTACAGTGAGCTGCCATCCAAAATGACAACAACTTTCACACGACACCTTTCTGGACATATTCGAGCTTTGGATATGTGGATCGAAGGCAGCACCCACCGACCAGGGCCACGGCGGTCCAGCAGCTCGCCTTTGCTCGACAAAGAGCACAACTTTGTTTCTTCTAAGTAATATTATAGTGCCAACTTCTATGTACGAGACAGGGCACCTCTGGGTCTATGATTTATTTGTTTACCTCCGACTTATATAACGGGCAGCCGTCCACAGGCGGGTGAGGGTACACGTTGTGGATATCTGCCGTCCTATCCTGCCAAGCCCTCCAAACAGCTGACGGGACGGTGATCCAAGTCCGTGCAGTGCGACGGCAGCCTTTCCACCCATCCCCCGAAGGATAGGTCGGGGTGACAGGCCTAGAACTTCAACTTTTGACGTGCAGCGACTCGGAATGCCGCAGTGACTGCTGGGCTTGGATGAACCCTCATAAACACCACCATCCCACATCCCCTCTTCCATCGCTTTGATCTGTAAGGCAATATGCTTCGAATAGAACCTGCATGTTGCGAGGTTGCCGACCATATACCACAGTCCAGGGACACCCAATTTTCTATACCCCCACACGCCATTGACCTCACCTTCCGCATCGAGACCCCAGATTGGTTTGAGTTGCTTTATTAGTTCGGCGTTTTTATAATTCCCGGAAAGGACAGAAGTCACCCTATCCAGGGCATTTCCGAAACTATATGTAGCATCGGTAAGATTGACGCGGAACACTAATAGAACCTTAAGCTTACCCAGTGGCACATATCACTACATCAGCTTCGACTTCGGAGCCGTCATCAAACACGATGGCTCGCTCGGCGAAATATGATATCTGGCTGTCATTTTTCAGCTTGATCCCCCCATCTGCAATGTATTTGCTCGTTCCCGTGTCTGCGGCAGAAGGTCTGTTGGATTGAATTTGATCTCAAAGATGAATTTACCTAGATAATATCCTCCGGCCCTGCCGGGGATTAACAGCATTAACCCAGTTCCTTCGGGACCAAGATTCGTCCGGAAACCAACCTTGCGTAACGACTCGAGCATGTTGTGGTCGAGTTTTGCTATGCACCGTGTTAGCCGTCTGCTCATCTCCATTGCTGAATATATTGGAAAGGAATGGAAAACGAGGTCGGATGTGTCGATTGGTGGTGATTCATCACTGTACCAAGCTTTTCTGGAATTAATTTCCATATGCGGGTTGGTTAAGAACGCCGACCTTTCATAATGACCTCAGATCCGTTATCGACTGACATCACGTATGTGGAACTCCTTTGAAAAATCGTGACATCTGTCGAAGAGTATGAGGAGCTGGAGACCCCTTCCGTAAAATAATGGTCCACATACCAACACCTTGCTCATGGCAGTCCGCGGAGATATCGCGGGCTGTTCGTCAATATCGCAGACTTATGAACAAACATCTGTGAAGTGAAGACGGAAGACATACCAGACGTGCCAGACCCTAGGATAACGACCTTCTTCCCCTGATAATCGCGTGCATGCTTGTACTGCGATGAATGCAACACCTGCCCTTTGAAAGTATCCATCCCTGAGAATGACGGGATGGGTGGGTTTTGGCTGCCCATTCCAGTGCAGAAGATGATATGCTTCACACTAAGTGTGCGTTCCTGCTCCGAAACCTGGCCATTCAGTCTCGTTTGACGGCGGATGATGGTTACGCGCCATTTTTTGGTTTTAGGATCCTGCGAAAGGGTCGAAATCGTGGACGACACCCAAACATTTAATTCTAAATGGTCGGCATATTGCTCCAACCAATTTGCAAGCTGAAAACGAATGCTGGGTCGGAAGATTTAGAAAGGATACAGAATGTCACCTACCTTCTCTGAAGGGCAAAACTTGGGCCATGTAGGTGGAAATGGAATATATGGCATGTGGTCATACCCTGTGAAGCATCGTAATTAGCGCACCAGCCCCTGCTCCTTTGGAGTATAACTTACAGACGGGATCGTGAAGACACAGTGTCTCGTGTCTGCTCCTCCAGCTATCTCCAACTCTTTCATTTTGTTCAATAACTAAGGTGGGCACACCGAGCGCCTTGAGCCTCGCAGCCACTTCGAGCCCACTCTGGCCCGCACCAATTACCAGGACCTTTGGTCCTTTTGCTTCGTCTTCTTCAGCTCCCAAAAATTCGGTCGCTGCTCGGCGTTGATCTGCCCATTGCTTGCCACCAATTCGCTGGGAATTCCTCAACGCTCCGGTCTTCTCAGGAAAACCTGTTAAAGAATCCAGGTTGGTGAAGACCGTGTGAGCTTTCCATTCGATGTCGTCGAGGCTTTGAAGTTCCCCAGCAGTTTTGTGGAGGGGAACAAGCCTAACGACACCCCTAGATTGTCCAAACTTAGTTTCGAATTGAAATATCAATTCCACATAGGCAGTGTCCGGGAAAGGCTCATAGATTTTTGTATATTCCTCGATGAGTTTAAAGTTCCGAAGCTGGTTTTCGGCGAGGCGAGCCTGTAAGAACGGCGTAATATTTGGCAGTCCGATAAATGTTCGGATATCCCATGTTAGGGAAAGATGGTCTCTCCAAGAAGGAACTGATGGATGGAGGAGACCAAGGAGACCATCTATGTCACCCGATGAACACAGAGAAGAGAATTCGGCGAGCCATGGCCGCGAAATTGACAATGCATCGGAAGGGGGCAATCCTGCACTAATGAGAGGAAATGGAACGTCTGTCAGGTCAACCATTTCCGTGGTGATTGCAGTAGTGGAGTGAAACCAGTCGCTGATACGTACCAATGGAAGGACCCTGTTATCCAACCCTGAGGCCTGAAGATCCATTCTCTACAAGGATTCACGATCCTGCCCACCGGGTTCCTTTCCGCTGTTCCGTGGTGAAACGCATATGCGCATGGCCCGACTCATTTGTAAATCATTCCCCTGTACTTTAATTCAGTGAAGAAAATGCGATATAGAAGCAGAATTGACTTGAAATCTATCAATGCAAGGTCCAGAAATTGGGATTTTCACAAAGAAAATAAGTGCTTAGTGGATCACGGTAACCAACGTACTTTGATCATGTGATCGCCTGGCTGGCGATCATCTATTTTGGTACAGTCCATCAAATCCAATATGAGTTGTACTTTCCTTGACGTTGGACGCACTGTTGCCACACTTGAACTTAAACCCTGACACCAAAATATCCAAGCTTTGTCTGGCAGCCCGGTTGCAGCCCGCGTTATGGCCTGGAAGTCTTCAGCTTGTGTTGCAAGGGTCCTCCGGTTGCTGTTGGCTGCTGATCCAATTCAAGGTCATTAGGTTGGAATTTTGCTTGCAGAGCCACTCTGATTGGGCAGGATCTGTGGCCAGCCGTCCGGCTTTTGATCAACGGTAGTTACAACAGTTCAAAGTTGCCAGCAAAGTATGTGATATCACTTCAAGGGTTCCCCTGCGATTTAAGCCTTGACCTTAAATCTGACAGGTGGGCGAATCAACGACAAGATCAATGGCAGCACGGCGTGACGTCATGGATGTTAGGTTTCATAAAAAATGCACTTCCAAAAAAGGCCGACAATTATGGCAGATCTTCAATGCCAAACGTGTTCGTGACTGGCCTGGTGCTGCTTTGACGCTGTCCCTTTCTCAATGAGAAAGGCGAGAACCGCAGGACATGATGCCCATTTTTGACGGGGAAACCCGGTTTCTAATCTGGCCAGCATTTGTCCGCTATGTAAACACCCCTTGTCTGTTCCATCTTTGGTTGTCGTCACTGTTGCTCAGCTCAACCCCCCCCAGTTCTATTCCTGCATGACGTATCTCGTTGCCCACAAGTCGCATACCAATAGTGAAACACTCACGCCCTTCGGCTAATTAAGATTTCAATCGCATGGCCTACATCCAGCATCGTAACCATCTTGCACCTAAGTTGCGAATAAAGGACGATGCACACACATTACCTACTACACATACCTACTGCCACCTCGGATATGAACCCTGAGGTCTTGAGAACTTAAGCGGAATCCAGTGTTATTTTAATCCCATGTCTATTCTTCACAGAAAGCAGTACGTACAAGTCCACATTGATGGCAGAATCAAAGTTTCGACTTGCAACGAGTGTTGGGCTTGGATTAGCCCTGATAAACTTCACCACTCCAGATCCCTTCTTTCTTCGCCTTGATCAGTAAGGCGACAGGTTTTGAATAGAATCTGCATGTAGCGAGATTCCCATGCATATACCACAGTCCCGGAACGCCCAATTTTGTAGACCCATACACTCCATTGACTTCACCTTCCGCATCGAGGCCCCAGATAGGTCTGAGTTGCTTTATTATTTCCTCGTTCTTAGGATCCTTGGAAAGGATAGAGACCACTCTATCTCGGGTATCTCCGAAACTATATGCAGGCACCGGTAAGAATCATTGACGCGGAACAGTGATAGAACCTTGAGCTTACCCAGTCGCACATATCACCACATCAGCTTCGATTTCGGAACCGTCATCAAACACGATCGTGCGCTCAGCGAAATGTGAAATTTGACAGTCACTTTTAACCTTGATCTTCCCTTCTGCAATGAGTTTGCTCGAAGTTCCCTCGTCTGTAGCAGAAGGTTTGTTGGATTGAATTTGGTTGATCTGAACAATGAACCCACCTAGATAATATCCTCCAGCCCTGTCTGGAATCAACGTCATTAACCCCGTTCCTTCGGGACCAAAATTCGTCTGATACCCGACTTTGTGTAAGGACTCGAGCATCTCATGGTCGCGTCTTGCAATGGTCTGTGTGAATCGTCTGCTGATCTCCATTGCTGAATAGACCGGAAAGGAATTGAAAACCAGATCGGCTATGTCCATTGGTGAATCATCATTGTAGAGCTCTTTCCTGAAATTAACTTCCATATGCGGGTTGATTAAGAACACTGACCTTTCATCATGATCTCATATACGCTATCGATTGACAACACGTACGTAGAACTTCGCTGGTAAATCGTGACATCTGTCGAGGGAGTATGAGAAGCTGGACCCCTCCCGTAAAATTGCGCGACACATACCCACACCCTGCTCACAGCAATCCACAGAAATATCGCGAGCTGTATCGCAGACTCGTGAGTAAATATCGATAAAGTAAGGATGGAAGACGTGCCAGACGTGCCAGCTCCTATGATAACCACCTTCTTACCCCGATAATCGAGGGCACGCTTATATTGCGCTGAATGCAATATCTGGCCTTTGAAGGTATCCCTCCCTGACAACGAAGGGATGGGCGGGTCTTGACTGCCCATTCCAGTACAAAAAATGACATGATTCACAATAAATGTGCGTTCCTGCTCCGAAGTCTGGCCGTTCGGCCCCTTTTTACGACGGATGATGGTTGCGCGCCATTTTTCACTTCCGGGCTCCTGCGAAAGGGTAACTGAGGAGGACGTCCAGACTTTCAGTTCTAAAATGTCGGCATAATGCTCCAACCAATCTGCAAACTGAAAACAAAAGCTGGGTCAGACTCGGGGACTTATAAAAAAGTACGGAATGACATCTACCTTCTCTGAAGGGCAAAATATGGGCCATCTCTCTGAAAATTTCAGATATGGCATGTGATCATAGTCTGTTAAGCATCGTAATTAGCGCACTGGTACTCCTCCTTTGGAGAATAACTTACAAACGGGATCGTGTAGGCACAATGCGTCATGTCTTCTCCTCCAGGTGTCCCCAATTTGTTCATTTTGTTCGATAACCAAGGTGGGCAAATCGAGCGCCTCGAGCCTCGCAGCCACTGCGAGCCCACTCTGGCCCGCACCAATCACCAGGACCTCTGGTCCTTTCGCCTCGTCTTCTTCGGCTCCCAAAAATTCAGCTGCTGCTCGCCGCTGTTCTGCCCATGTCTTGCCACCAATTCTCTGAGGATTCCTCAACGCTTTGATCTTCTCAGGAAAATCAGTCAAAGAATCCAGGTGGGTGAAGAGTGTGTAAGCCTTCCATTCGATGTCGTCGAGGCTTTGAACTTCCCCAGCACTTATGCGGAGGGGAACAAGCCTAACGATACCCACGCCGGGTCCAACCTTAGTTTCGAATTGAAACATCAAAGCCACATATGGAATGTCTGGGAAACGGTCCTGAATTTTGGTGTATTTCTCAACGAGGCCAAGGGTCCGGAGCTGCGTATCGGCAAGGCGAGCCTGTAGGAATGCCGCAATGTTTGGCAGACCGATAAAGGTGCGAATATCCCAAGTGAGGGAAAGAATATCTCTCCAAACAGCAACCGATGGGTGAAGGAGACTGAGGAAACCATGCGCGTCAGAACACAAAGCAGAAAATCTGGCGAACCATGCCCGCGAAATAGACAGTGCATCGGGGAGCGAAATTGGAGGCAGAGAATGTATTCCTGCACTATCGAGAGTAGGAAACGGAACGTCTGGTGGGTCAATCATTTCCGTCACAATTGTACTGGAGTGAACTAATTACTGGTATATATACCCAACAATGATTTAATTGGTCCTCTTGCAATTTCGCTCCTTCGGAGTTGGGCTTTCTGAAGATCTGTTCTACATGGCCACCGGGGGCGAGTTCCCCGCTGTGATCACACATATTGGCTTCCCGAACTCCGAAACTCGATCTTTCGTAAATTGTCATTTCTCCTGTCGTTTAATTCAGTGCAGGAAGTGTGATAAAGGAGCAGAATTGGTCTGAATGCAAGATTCTGGAAACTCGGGTCTCCACGATGAAACTCAGCACCTGCTCGAAGTGGAACGATCTATTTTTACAACATCAAATGTGGGATCAGCACAACTCATGAGCACATGGCTTGGCGTCAATCAGTCTTCTCCCGTGTGGTACGTTAGATATCACCGTAGTAAAAGATGTCTTATCAACCCGAAAATTGGAAACATACTACGAAATCGAGTTCCCTGCATCGTCATTGCCCTTGGGGCCGACGCTTAGGCTCTCTTCCAAGCATTGGAGTGACAAGGCTTCGTGCCTGTCTGAGTATTTGGGTTGACAGACAAAAGTTGTTGCATTCCTTGTCATAATCTCGATGAACTTATGCATATGGCTAGTTCGGCTTCGATACATAGTATGTAACATAGAAGCTGAGCCAATGGTATTCGGTTGTTCATACAAATGTGACAGTGATGCCTCACACAGTACAGCCTAAAGATGTTTCGGTGCATGGTAGACGAAACACCATTGACTCCGGTCCTATTCGACCCTGATATTAAACAGTTTCGAAGGCAAGCTGTTGCAGCTAGAAGGCCACAATGAGCCGATCGGCCCACTAGCGTGTGAGACAGGGGTGTGGCATGAATCAGAAACAGCTCAGACTGAGAGAGGTCAAACCGAAAGGCAGATGTGAAGTCCATATTGCATCTCAGCAGGGCCGAACATGTATTATCCGTTACCCACTCCACTCCATGCAGAATACGTATCGCCATGAGCGAATGCCAACTCTGCAAAGGATAGTCGCCAACTGATTTGCCAGATGAAGCGCCTGCCATCGTTGAAATGAATGCCGAACATGAGGCATCATGGGGCTGGTGGGTGCGGTTGAAGGGTTCTTGTCACAGGACATGGGAAGACGAGGAGACCGGGGCCACATGCTTTGTCTCGTTGACTTCTGTCGATGGCCTGTCTCCACATGACCCAGGCCTTCAGCTGTGAGAGTTTTGTAGCAGTGAGAAGATGCCGACGCAATCGGTCCCGGGCAAGAACATGGGTGCAACGATGAGATGAAAGAAGCTGGAGAGTTGGTGGGAAATAGAAGGCTAAGAATGGGCTCATCAAATGGTAAGATGGGGTGTGCAGTGCGGGACGAAAGCGGTTGCGAATAGAACCCAAGACCTTGGAAATAAGATGTATTCCTTTCCTGTTGCCAGAGTGGTTTGGATTTTGGTGACACGTTGAGAGTGGAGGATCAAATGCCCGGAGGGCGGTCTGGGACCCATACGGATGCCTGGGCCCGTCGGCTAAGGTAGGTCTACCTTGATGTCGTCTTGCGTACACGATCATGACATACACACCACGCTATTCAGTTATTCTCTTCGAAAGTTCTTGTTTTTTGGTCTGAATATATTTAGCTTGCGTTTCGAGGATCCTCGGGTCGCTTTTGGCTGTTAGTGGCTCCAGATTCCATTGGTCAAAGAAGCCCAAGTTGAAATTTCCAAAAATGGTAACGCGAACTTTATTGAACTTGATAAATTCACGTGACGTCACTGTGACGGATGTCTGGAATCCGGGTTCTTCAACGTTGAACTTGACCTCTTCACAAGAACGTCGGGACTGTATATTATTTCTTCTTTTCTTGTCGCTCATTTCAAAAATGCACTTCAAAAAAAATCCGACAATTGTGAAGGCAGCTCCGTCAATGCCAAACGTGTTCATAACACCACCAGAAGAAGACGACGCACCAGCCTGGTGCTGCTTTGACGCTGCCAACCCGTCTCTTTCTCAAGTTATTGAACGAGAAAGGCCAGAACCGCAGGACATGACCCCCATTTTTGATGAGGAACCCCGGTTTTATTATTCGGCTGTGGAGTCACACACAGTAGGGACACCGATGAAGACATCGATTGTTGATGCTGCTATTGGGAAGCGTGGCTTTGTCGAGGAGGACGACATCGACATCGAGACGATTTCTGATTATGGCCATGAATTGGAGGAAGAGGACCAGGAACGGGAACCGACGAGCCGAGACCACGCAAACGACTCTGACGTCGTCGAAGTAGTCAAAGTCCGACGAAGGAAGAGCGAATATCAAAATGGAGGCCCGCCTGTCGAGCAGCAGCCCGCCCCCGTTCCAATCCCAAACAAAACCAAGTCGCTGAAATCGCGTGCGTCGAGTGCGTTCAAGACGTTGACGGGCTCACTTCGCTCGAAGCGGCGAAATACCTCGTCCTCGCTGGGTTCGTCGTCTAGAAGCTCTCATGACCGTCTGAGCATCGACCAGCCTCCTGCGACCAAGCCTCTCCGTCGAGGATCAGGCATTCTCTCTCAGCTCTTCAAGTCCGCTTCCCCCGTCGATGTCGCAGTCGATTTACCCCGTTCCATTGCTCAGTTCGACATAACCCAGGATCAACTACGACTCTCCGCCTCGTCTCCAACCCCGAGCACAGCAAGCCGCATTTCCTCAAGGCTAAGCCTCCGTAACCTGTTTTCTTTCAATGATGAGCGCGGATCTGAGACCCGTCTACCCGCGCCCATCCTCACCTCCGTCCCTGTCGAGGCCTCTGCGTCAAGCTCAACCACCTCACCCGTAACACCGACGAGTGCAGAATACCAGCTACCATCGCCCCTCCCGCTAGACTCGACAATATTCGACCAAACCCACAACCTCGATCTCGGCATCGGTCTGGGCCTAAGTATAAACCCAACCAAAGCAAACTCAACCTCAAACTTAACATCGGCCTCAATGTCCCCACCCACGACCCCTCGTAAATCCATCTCGTCCGTCTTCACTTCATCATCGATGTCGACTCGTAAATCTACATCATCAACCGTAGGCAGTGTTTGGGGGTCAATAACGCCAAAGCTCCAGCGTCGGTCAAAGTCTTCGACCTCAGCAGCGATAGGTTCTCCGAGGTCTTCGTCGACTTCTATGGGTGTCGTCAATGAAGAAGATGCAGACCCAGACCCTGTTGGAGATGGAGATACATCCCTCGAAATCCGCCTCGACTCCTTCCATTTCGATTCGATGTCATTTGATGTTGACAGGTTTAATCTTCAATGAGGATATAATTTACTGACATTCAAGTTTATCCACTCCTTCGTTTCTCTCTTTCTTGTACTCTCCTTGCCCACACGCATACATGCAACCTTCCCTATCTCCACCACAATCGCATAGCACATACATACAGTACAGACAACCCCCTCCCTTCCGCACATCCTTATCATTGCTGACGCTGGCGAAGAAACATTCCTTACCCCCCCTTTCATTAATTTTTTTCTTGTACACGCACTCTCACCCTCATTGCCAACTCACACATATTATTATATTAGTACATACATACAATTCTTAATTGTCATTCTCCTTCCTTCCCTTTAGCTTAGTCGGAATCGGAATCGGATTGTTCTTGTCCTTTTTGTTTCCATTTACCCAACTTCTCAACTGCCCCATTCATTCGTTCCAATTATATAACTTTCAAGGATATATACCTTAGGACTCCACATTGGCAGGCCATCTGAACTCATGATGCATGGATATGAGAGTAAATCCGCAAACAGCACGAACCCGCAAACAGCTGGAATGGGATAGGACATGACCAAATGCGCCCAAGAATTATGAGGATTTTTTACTGAGCCTGAGAGGAGTGGGAGGTTCCAGAGACAGATCTCGTCTGCAAAGTCCTTGAAGCACTTAATGCTGTCAATTTCGTTGTTCTACAAGGGTCCCAGTGAAGGGCTAGTTGGGTACGCACTGATGTTGGAAACCTATTGAGGTGAAGCACAACCTAGTTAAACAGAGATGGAACGCATAGAGTTACCTTAGCAAAGAAGGCGATGACAATATATAGGTACTGACTCTCTCCAGATGCAAGGAGGCGATCCACGTATCCATCCCAATCTGGCTTTCCCGACCCTGTCGACCGAAGTAACGCCATCGTCCTTAATAGTCGCTCCATATCGCGATTATTATAATAATTGTGGCCACCGCGCGGATGCTGCAAAACAAGCCTTTGCTCGTTCTCTGTCGTTTCAGCCTGGACTTCAAAGAGATTACTCTCGGATTCTTCAGGAGGAACGCGATATAGGCGGCCTTCAGCAAAGTATAAAGGCGTTCGTGCGAAATGATAATAGCCCAGCCATTGAGGAGGTATAGAAGGGACCCCTAAACCATAATGCATGAGTTAACTCCAGTTTGGGTGAGATACAAATCAATCTGACCATCATTGAAACCCTTGACCGAGTACTCTCTGATCGTAAACCCGCGGTTAACGCAATCCTCAACCACACCCCGCCAGTGTTGCACGAGGGCAAGGTTCCCGGCTCTGGGGCACCCAAAGACAGCGATCGTCAAGACCTTAGGAGTCAGTGAGAGGATCGGCGATGCATCTACAGCGAGGTTTTTCTCCATAGCCTCTAATGCCATAAGATAGCACATGACGGCCCCAAGACTATGTCCAGTAAAAACTATTTCGTGGACATTGTGCAGCGTTAAGGCTTTTGCCAATGCGGAGAACGCATTGATTCGCACGCCGTTGTAAAGTCTCCAGAATCCGGCATGTATCGCACAGCCCTCTTTGCGAAATGCAACTAGCCTGGCGTCGACATTGGCGACCCCTTGTTGAAAGTTGGAAGTACCGGAAAAGGAAATTATGAGCTGATTTGATCGGTGTGCGATATATCCTTGCAGATTCGAAACCGTGCCGTGAAAGACCGAGACCAACTCTGATTGTCGTAAAGTGTCATATCCTGCCAATGGGAAGCGAAGCTGAAGAAGGCGGTCCATATTTTCCCATACAAACTCTGGAGAGAGCCTTCCATGGGACAACTCAGCGAATTGGCCAATCTCCGATAATTCGAGCTGTAGGTCAGGTGAGGCCAGGTCGGCTGATTTCAGGATGTACGTGGATGGGGTCGAGAAGATTTTCGCAACGAGACGGAAATTCTCTGATTTCTCCAATGCGTACAAGCGGCGCTGGGATTCTGATAACGAGGGAGGCATGAGTTAACTTGAACAGGGCTGGCTGTGTATGCTTTTGCAACCTTGAAGCTTGAAGCCGTAAGTGATACCCTTCTATCTAGAGCCTGTATCGGCGTTGATGTTGTCGAGGTTTCGGATTATAATCTGGGACGTGGTGGTGAATTAGAAAGGGAGGAGAGTGTACGCTCGATGCGTCATGGTGGTTTATGGCCCGGACAAACAAGCCAAAATGTTCCATAATACAAATGACACGGCTCCAAGCCGAGCTCGCATGTGTCCGTGATGAGCACTGGGAGGGATCGCTTACAATTGAAAAAAAGGTGGTAAATGAGTAGGGTACTAAATGCGTAAGCCTTTAGGTATACGAGCTGCATGTAGGTAAATACATAAACGATAAGCATGTGTGATGGAAAGCGGATCTGCGACTACGACCCCGGAATGGTGATGCAAAGGAACGACTAGATCTGCATCACTCCTGGATGGGCGTATTCAAAAGACGTTGGACGTTGTCCCCGACCTGGAGTGGGGGTCGTAATATCGTCATGGGGTGTTTAATTAGTAGTCAGGAAGGAGTTTGCTCACATGAACGTCATGCCACCACTCGGCCACACTGATCAGATGGTCCTTCGTCAAATACTCCTCCATGAACTCCTTCTTCTCCACCAATCTAGCCCAGCGGCCTTTGGAATTTAATATACGAAGCTTATCAAGAAAGCCCTGACAGAAAGTTATGCAATTGTTGTTGAGTGTGTTGTAATTTCCTTTCATCGCATGGTGGCCGGGCACGTAATTGGAATGACCAAATCCGTGTGGTGAAACCGATTTTCCGTTTCTTAAAACAGGAACAGATTGTGGCGATATATTGTTGTCCATCATCTCTGAGATAACAGTAACAGCTGTTGTCGTTCCATGTTATTACCGTGGCTTGTGGACAGGTAAACGCTAACTCACCAATCTCAAGTCTTTCCGCATGGGAAAGACTCGTCTTCGATATCGGAATTTTGATGATCTCTGAGTCGTCAGAGAAAGGAGTCAAATCAAGGGCTAGGCTGTCGTCTTCCATCCTCTTTAGATGATAATAATTGCCCTCGACGATAACAGCGTAATGGGATATGGACACTAACGCCAGTAGCGTCCCAATGTCAGCGGCGGACTTGGAGGCCTTGGAGAATACTTTGTGCAGGAACGACAGAAGACATCGGGGGTAGTCGACAGGTCTGGTAACGACATATATTTTGTGTCGCGTTGACAACATAATGCATCAGTTGTGGGATGGTGGAAGGTATTCGACGGGCGCCTTCGAGCCAAATGACCCAAGAACAGTATAAATGTTTTTTTGCGAAGAGGTGTGACTAAAGCGGGTTCTGTGCGCATTTAATTCGGAAACTCCGGGCGTCAATGTTGAAGCCCTTCACTATGTAAAGGCCATTTAAATCCATTTCGGGCAGCAAAATCTATATTTAAAGTGTCATACAACCTAAAAATACGCGTTTACAAGCGCCCGGACATCCGGAACTTTATAACAATGTGGCTATTTTTGGGCAGTGTGACATTTTAATTATATAAAATTTGATACCGAAATTGAATTTAAATGCTAGGCTCGTGACCGTCCGCTTTTGTATGCATATATGTACTAACTTCGAAGCGCTCACAACCCAAATTAAAGCAGACTGGTCGTGAGTCGAAGTGAATGCTTGAAGCAAACACGTTGGAGATTGCCTTCCGACGCAGTCTTCGTCCGGGATCTCTTGTCAAAGTTGCACGGCTACAAACTCAGTTTTTTTCTTTCCCTTTTTAGACGGCTGCGTGTGGTCGACGTGTGATAGCCCTTCACACTTCACAAGAGAGACAGGGTCCTGCAGTGTTCATGTGACCAACTCGTTCGCAATTCCAACAGTCGAGCTTGCAAAGCAATATGAAGACTTCACCATCCCCCGACAGTTTTTCGTGATCTGTGGAAATACAGTATTCGGTTTCCTCAGGCTCGGCAATAGATGACAATCCGGGTGGTAGAAAAGTAATTCGAGGTGGCTGAGATTGACTTGGACCTGTCCTGCGGCTGTTTTCTGGGAATTATTGCTAATTGAATCATGGAAACATACCAGTCGAGCCAGATTAAGACGGATACGTGCATCTGGAGAGAGCCACTAGCTATAGCAACTTCGGATCGCCATAGCCGTCAGTGCCGAGGTAGCTACAAGGATGGATTCTATGGTGGCTCGATTGAACTCAATGAGTTTCCGGCGTCAGTGGATTGGTATTAATACTGAACCGAATAGCTGAGGCGGCAGTGCGGAAACGATCAAGGATTACCATCTATCGCATCTCTTGTGTCGCCGTCGGAACCCAAATTCAAGTTTCAGCCTATCTAATTTTACAAGCGAAACCCAATAATGATAACCACTTGACACTGTCCACATGTTCATCGAGCGCGGCTTTCAGTTCTAGAACTGGGTAGCGTGAAATCTGAGTCACTAATACACTAGGGTGTGAAACGTACTTTTGACAAAAACCCGAAATACCTGTTCCTCGCCTCGCTATCAAACCCGATAAGAATCACCGCCGTCACCAGTGCTACACACACCCCGCCAACTATACCATATCTAGCCATCATCATCGGGCCACCAGATAGCAGCCGCAATGACTCGCCCAGAAGAAACATCGCGATGACTTGGAGTCCCAGAGGCAAACAGGCGAACACGGTGATGACGACCCTGGCGATCCTTTTATGCACAGCACGGCCCTCCCTATCTTTGAGAAACTCACGAATGGTGGGGTCAGTGTAGAGTAGCTGCGTGGCAATGATGAATACGAGCGCTAAGATGAAGCACGCAGATGCCCAGCCGAGTAGAATCGCGCTGTCCCTGGCTGCAGATAACACCGTGGCGGACGTGTCACCAAGTACAGACTGGGCAGTAGCGAGGGTAAATGCACCCGACACAACAGTTGCCAGCCCTATCGATCCCAAGAACGCTAAGACTTTATGAAATTCCTCGAAAGGTACCTTGATTGTATTGTTATGTCTTGCTAGGGCGACAGCAATAGGCCACCTACATCGTCCGAAGGAGCACCCTGGGATCGGCGGCGATCAGAACTGATCCACAACCCAGATGAAATTTCAAGTTAGGAAACTTACTTGGGAATTCATCTTGCCTTGCTGTGAGAATTTGACCAACGATGCGAGACGGGTTCGTGGTGGTCAAGAGTTACAAACGAGTGGGAAATACTGCCGTTTGCATAATTCCGTGAACGCGTGGGCAAGGGGCTGGTATTTGGATATGAGGTCACCAAAAAATTTTAACTCAGCTGGGTGACTGGTTTAACACACGACGACACTTTGAAGAGCTATTCTTGCAACTTGGACAACCCCAATTCTGAGCGGAAGCATCCACTGGTACACCCATGCAGATCCGATGAAACTAGTAGGGCATAGCACAGGTAAGATGGGTAACTCGACCTGTACCCGCACCCACTGCACCCGCGTTAAACCCGTACCTGTGCTCACGGCGGGTACGGGTACCCACGGCTATGACCCATGGCAGTGTTGTGCCGGTTAACGCACGGTTTCGAACCGTTAAAGGTTTTCCGTCCATTCTATTGGGTATCGAAAGAAAGAAAAAGAAAATGATAAGAGATCGGATGACGCAATGCGAAAACCAAAAAAGGATTGTCACCAAAAAGGGTGACGACCAAAAAAGGATGGCCTGACTTTTTCGTACCGTAACTAAATCCGACCGGTCGAAAGAGGACGTTCCGTATTCCGATTCTCCGCCCCTCCGCCCCTCCGCCCCAGCTGCGAAGGAGTCAGATCAGGCGTTGATCGATCAATGATTGCTTATTTAAGTTTTGCACCACAAAAGTACTTTCT
>Ga0307509_10002140_pt1 | contig 32481 bp, 30 predicted proteins | sample 10_EM_MG_FD_202245 | JGI IMG/M metagenome (GOLD analysis project Ga0307509, IMG submission 202245) | Populus trichocarpa ectomycorrhiza microbial communities from riparian zone in the Pacific Northwest, United States - 10_EM | ecosystem: Host-associated > Plants > Roots > Unclassified | place...
CGGGAGGTTGTCAGAACCTTCTCCATATCCTGGTGACAGGAATTGACTGCACAGGAAAGCTTCTGTATTTTCCATATAAACTCAGTACTTCTCCGTAGATAGAAAAATAAGCAAGACACGATTCCCCGCATTGACAAAGTTCCATTCGCCTTGACTTCACATCTTTCTTCCCTTCATTTTAAGTTTCTCCTCTACGATCGACAGCCCATAACAACAATATGCAGTTCCACTTTATCTGACAGCACGTGGAATCTGAACCTGTTGAACTTACCTACTTTCCACCATATGAGATGACAGTAGATATCTTTGCCAAGCCCCTATCCGGCCCACAGTTCCAGAAGCACGTCCTTGCCCTGGGCCTCACTGACTTACCAGGCAATCTGAATGGCAAGTCTCGGAAACTGAATGCACCTGGGTCACTGGAGGCAGTCTGTGTGGACTCTTTGTTTGGACTGAAGGAAGATGCTCACCGGTGAGGGGGGGTGTTGAGAATCCCCGGCGATCATTCCAAACGAATACGAGTTTCTTTGTTCCTTTCCTGTTCTTCTTAATCTTTAGTTTCTAGTTCTTTTGTCACTCATTATAAATGGCGGAGGAGGGATAAGTATACCTGGTTTGTATACTAGTGGAAGGATTCGCGGACATGGCCGGAAATGCGCGGAGGGCAAAGCGTGGACTGGGTCGGAACAAACTCCGTGTAGGTGAGTGACATTGTCACCAGAAGGATACTGGTCAACGAAGATTATGGTGAAGTTCTCTGTATTTAAACCTCCCATTCCGCCGTAGATATTTAGAAGTAAGCAACCATCTGAAGAATAAACAGGAGTTTCCTCCTCTCATATACTTTCTTTCTCTCTCTTATACGCCTATCTCCAGCAATCGGCACCTCATAATAACAGTTTCTGTGCTTTATAATGCTATTTATTTCTATGGCGTTTGTCGAATTGGAGCCGCACCTATTACTGTATTCCATAGATACCCCCACAACCCTCTACTAGCATCCAACTTCAGATATTTATTGAAGCCAGCTCGACTAGCCAACACCACAACGCCGGCCCCGCCATCCTCTTGAGAACAGCGGAGGCTATCTGCTGGCATTGAAATGATATCGGGTAAGTAAGGGCTAAGGTTGTCGGTCAATGATTTTCAATCTCCCACGTGGGGGGCGTGTGGTAGAGCCAGTATCGGAGCACGGCAGCTGGAAAGGGCGACTCTTAGTGAAGGTTTGAAGGTAGTGAGAGGAATTACAGCGAAGAAATAAACCAAACACTTACGAGGATAGGGCGGTCTTCTTTAAGCTGACCATTTATTCTTACCTCATCGCTCGTAAGTGGCTGCACATCACTGTACATTGAGATACCTAGTCTCCACAAAACATCAAATGAAATGCTAAGCTAACTCGTGACTGGAATGAACAATAGTAGCGCAATATAACCAAGTCTAACTAGAACTCCAATGAAGGGGAAGGGCAGAAAGTAGGGAAAAAACACAAAAGTCGATAAAGAATTACCAATGGAAACCAGAAAAACCCAATATTTAAGCCTATTTATAACAGGGTCTCGCTAACACCAACGCTCTACTAGCTAAACATCTATAAGATAAGAATATATCTGATAACTAGAAAGGAAAGGTGTAAAGGGGAAAATCAAGAGGGGGGATTAGGGAGGGGGTGGCAAAACACCGGCAGACTGCGAAGTTGTGGATTGGTCAAGTGTTACCGGGATGGGTCTTAGTGTTCCTCAGCCGTAGAAGAATTCGGGGGGAAGACGGGAAGAGATCCGAGGCAGCATGCCGAGCGGCGTCTATTTGCAGACCGGGAGAGAGAGTCACCCTGGTCCAATAACCTCAGCCGCTGGCGGCGGGACGCAGACAGGACCAGATGGTGGCCGTTCGAGCCTGTGATGCCAGTATCAGAACCAGGAGATATGGACTCCATCCCCACCACAGCACCGTCCGGATGCACGGTGGAAGGCGTGAAAGTTCTCCGGGCGTGGAGATCTGTAGTGGTGTAATTCTTATTGCGCCGCTCTAGTGGGACCATCACAGCTCCATAATGCCCGTCAGAGAGAGCCAGCGATAGTGGGATTTTGTTCTTATTATCTAGCGTGGCGTTGTGAACATCTTTCCATTTCAAAAGTACCTTTACTACCTCCTCTTGCCCGTTCTCAACCGCCCACCACAGTGGCGTCCGGCCATATTTAGTGTCAGACTTGTCAGGATTGACGTCCCCTCGTTGCAAAAGCATCTTTACTACCTCATCTTGCCCGTTCTCAGCCGCCAACGAGAGTGGCGTCCGGCCATATTTGGTGTCTGCCTGGTCGGGGTTTACGTCCCCTCGTTCAAAAAGTATCTTTACTATCCCCGAATGCCCGTTCCGAGAAGCCCACGAGAGTGGCGTCCAGCCACAAATGGTGTCCGCCTGGTCCGGAGTGACGTCTCCTCGTTCCAAAAGCATCTTTACTATCTCCTCTTGCCCGCATTCAGCCGCCAACGAGAGTGGGGTCCGGCCATATCTGGTGTCTGTCTGGTCGGGGTTGACGTCCCATCGTTGCAAAAGCATCTTCACTACCCCCCAATGCCCGTTCCCAACCGCCCACGAGAGTGGTTTTCGGCCATATTCGGTGTCTGCCTGGTCGGGATTGATGTCCCCTCTTTCCAAAAGCATCTTTACTGCACCCGAATTCCCGTTGCGAGCCGCCCACGAGAGTGGCGGCCGGCCATATTGGGTGTCCGCTTTGTTGGGATTGACGTCCTCTCGTTTCAAAAGCATCTTTATTAACTTCTCTTGCCCGTTCTCAGCCGCCCACAAGAGTGGCGTTTGGCCATATTCGGTGCCTGACTGGTTGGGATTGGTGTCCTCTCGTTTCAAAAGCATCTCCACTACCTCCTCGTGCCAGTTCTCAGCTGCCCACATGAATAGTGTTTGGAAATTAGTGATCGTCTGATTGGGATTGACGTCCCCTCGTTCCAAAAACATCTTCACTATCTCCAGTTGATTTCTTCTAGCTGCCCATGCGAGAGCTGTACTCCCCGTACAATCCGGTGCATTAATATCCCATTTCTTCATGTCCAATACCGCTGCAGCTATGTCCACGATCCCCAGGAATGCTACCCCGTGGAGTCCTGTGAATCCTATAGGCCCTACCACCCCACGATAGTATATTTCCCCACGGGAGTGCAACAACACCAGATGAGCAGATATATGCTGATCAAATCCATCGAGGAGCCTCAGCGCAAGTATTTTGATGTGTTCCGTCATCCCCCTTTTTGCATGTTCCCCCCAATGAACTGAAGCATACTGTAGAAGGGGCGTTGTTACGAGGACCGAATACCGAGTTGGTGAAAGACACCTCACAGATCCAAAATTGAGGTATGTCAAGCAAACCTCTGCGATTGCTGAGTGAGGGCTATGGAATAGGGTCGGATCACTTGACAGATGCTCCTGAAGAGTGAAGTGAACCAGACGGACAGTGGACGAAGATGCTTCGACCGTGACAAGACCAAGACAAGATGCTACAAGTGTCCTTAACGCAGGGACGCTTTCCGGATCCGGATCCGCAGATCCTATCTCCACCCCTAAAGCATGACACAGCTCTTCCCCTCGCAACGGCCGTTCCGAATACGACACCCACATCAAGACCTTCAATCCAAGGACTGATTTATATCCCTTCTGCGCCTTGAGTCGTGATATGGTTGCAGTATATGCCTCACTCAGTCCATTGCCCCGTGCCATTTCTTCAAGTTTTTTTCTTCTATGACGAATTGTTACCTCTCCCAGGATAGCGTCGATGTTTAGCGAAACCAGGAGGAATCTGCACAGAATCGTTAGTAAATATACATCAATGATGGTGTCGGAGTGACAAATGCTCCTACTCACATATCAGATATCTTCTCCTGGATAGCCCTCAAAATATCATTCCGTAATTCCTTGTTCATTGCCTCTGGCTCGTCGTCCCTCTTGAGCCTCATCTCCACATAATTCCGAATATCGCCCGGGCTAGAGCTGATGGGTATCACGACCACGCTGGGGAAATATTTTTGAATATCTCCCCTGATGTGGGGCCTACCAGTGAGGAATATTCTCGCTCTTGGGCACTCCTGAACAATATCTCCTAGTGATTCGAGAAGCTCAGGCAGGTACTTCTGTAAACACTCATCCAAGGCGTCGAGACAGATGAAAACCTGGGGAAGAGAAGAAATTGCCTTTTTTAACATTCGTATGAGATTCACAAGTCGCGGCCCCCTACCGCCGAATTCCCTTTGTCCTTTTTGAAACGCCTCCCGTAGATAATCCGGTATGCCCACTCGGCCTCCTAGCTGCTTCATAATAGCCCCCATAACGTTGGCGATTGTTTGCTCTTGCTGTGAAAGGAAGTCGCAGTACAGGCCTGCGACGGCGATATCTTCAGTCTCCGCCTGATCGCACAAGCTGTCGATCACTAGCGAACTAGTGTTTCGAGCAGTCAGTAGTATCCACTTCTTCCAAAGAATATTTCTACTTACCACAGGTATGTCTTGCCTACTCCGGGATTCCCGGAGCAAAACAAGACCCCCCGACCTGCTCCACCCCCACTACCTCGCCACTCTCTAAACTCCCTCGTTTCCAAAAGCCATTCCCCAACACCATCCAACCGGTCAGTACGCACGGCCTGGTGTCGGTTATTTGGCTCCAGGGGCGAGAGCCAACGCAAAATCCGCGCATCCTCGTCAGACTTACAAGAGGTGTTGTTGAAACTACCGATTATATTGTTGCAGTTATTGTTGCCATCGCCGAAGCTGACAGATTGCATAAGTGAAGATTGGGCCATGGTATCCTATCCAAGATGTTGGTTGAATGGATAAACGGTGTAGCGGTCCGTAGAGGTATCAGGGGGTTTATAAATATTCCGCGAACAGAGCTGAAGGAAGTGTGGTGATGAGGCTTGTTGTGGCGCATTCAATATCCAATCATACCCTTTCAAAGGTGCATGCATGGGCAATAGGAAATATGATACGTCTCACAAACCCAGATCCCCATCCGTCTCACATTGCTCGCAACAATTCTTCGGGGGTGGTTGGCACGGTGGCGTTTGAGTGGGTTGGTGGGTCTGGCTGTACTCTGTGGCTTGCAAGGTTTGGAAACTGCGGTTTGGGAACAATGCTTCAGTAGGTTAATACTGACTTAATAAATTATATTCTAACATAAGTTTTGCTTACTATCATCATATTAAATTTACTTTACTGGAATTAACTTCTTTCACTGCTTACTAAATTTCGCTTCTTCACCCAAACTTACTAAGGTGTTTGGCAAAGCAAAACCACTCAAACAACGGCTTGGGAAACCACCAAGCGGTCACCGCGCCAAACACCCTTTACTTTTTTTCTCTCGAGGCGCGTGCGACGTGTCGGAGCGCAGGCCAAAGTGGGGAATGGACACCCCACCGACATTCCCCTTCCCCTCCCCCTAACTGACCCACGGTACAGTACACTGCCCATCTGCGCTCCCACTAGCAAATACAAGACTCCCCAATAATCGGACCTGTTGCAAAAAAAAAAAGTGGGGAAGGGAGAAAAAAACCCAAACTAGCGGAACAAACCTATGCCAGTACCATCTTAGGATCAACCCCCCAAAACTATCACCGTTGGATCACTGTGTAACTGCTCGCGGCGAAGTCGGCACCGCTGCCGAGGTGTTCTAGGGGTTTCGAATAAAAGAGAGAAGATAATGGATTGGGATTTGATGTTTTTGACTCCGATAGTGGAGACGGGTAATCTCCCGTACGAGAATTGGAGCTAGTGCAATCGGCCTCGCTGCAACACGACCGGGAGTGATGTGCGGTCGGAATTTGCATTTTCTTTGAGGAGGTTGTCTGCATCAGATCTGAGGCTTTTGTTTTGATTTTTTTCACCCTCAAAGATATGACATGAGTCCGGGTGGGATAAGAATAATTTTGTAGTGGGGTCGCCAGGAGCGTCAGCTGTGAACTTCAGGTTCTCATCTATCACAGCGAGCCTTTCTCTGCATGTTAGCTTATTGCTGTTTTCACTATGCTTGTCGCAAATTCGACGAAAAGTCCTAAGAACCTGAAGGTGTTTTTTTCTTGTAAAGGCGGATTTTATTTTTTTTGAAATGAGGTGGCGGAGAGGTCTGTGCTGTGGCAGGAAGCGACCAGAGCACCAACTGGGTCAATTGGGATTCCCCAGACAAATGTCCGTAAGTCTAAGAGGCATTATTTTATTCTAAGGAATACTCAGGCTGCGAATCCTGACCAACCACTGTTGTTTTCCTGCATAACCTGTTTGTCCGACCAAGAATATTTCTAGTCTTCCGTGAATACAGATCCTGAGTTCGCCCAAAGTGACTTCAAGCAGTAAGAAATTTGAATTAAATTGGCTGTTAAATTATTACCACTAACAGAAATTTTAGAATTGAGTTGTGCAGCGCCGGACTTCAAGAACCCGAACCCGAATACCAAGTCAACCAAGAAAACTCTTGGAGGAGGAGAAGAAATATATGAGATCAAAATACAGTTTGGGTATTGTGAGCGGGTGGAATGACTGGGATGACACGGTGTGGCCTTTTCAGCCAGAGAGAAATGCTGTTGAGGTCGGATATACACAGTATAGGATAGATGGTCACGAAGAAGACCCGGTAAATATCAGCTCCATTGCAACTACAGCGGAGCCCATATTACACATTTCCAAGCGAAAGCTAGCCAAGAAGGTGAAGTCTGCCGAGATTGAAGGAGCAAATTTATCAACTCAAATCTGCGGAAACCTTCGAGTAGTTATTGCTCTTACCTTAGAAAAAACAACATTATCAACGCGGATGCGACAGATGAAATGACTCTTAGTCCCTAATTGGAACACCTTGGAGGCTATGATTGTTGATGATATGTTAAAGAATATAAAAATCAAGGTTCCACCAGGAATTAATATATCTTTTTTGTGATATACAGTATAGATTAAGTCAATATCGCCGAAGGAAACAACACATGTGATGGACCTCAATGAGGAGGGATGGGCAGACACAATTGCAGAAATGGAAAGAATGATGAGAGTTAAGCCAAAGAGAGAGCTTAATATTGTGATCAAAGGAATATATATTAATAGTATAGGTGGCATTGGGAGTCCAAGCTTGCGGACATTATCAAATTCAAATAAACCAAAAGCTGCAACAACCAATCAATTAGAGATGGCACATTCACAGCCAGTTTCCACAAATCATACCATTTTCAATAGTCTCAGACAACAGCACAAATGCTCATTTTTTGGTAGCAGGGAGCGGTGAGGGGAAAAAGTGCGAATAGTTTGGTGAACTAGCAATTACAACAAAGAAGTCAAAATATAACCTTCACTTGGATTTCAATACTGTATCGGATTGGGCACATGCAGTAGTTGACTATATTGCAACTTTAGCAGATCCGCCTACAGATACTTATAGTCGCCAGTAGCCGTTTACAACTCCAAACAATATAAAACTAAATCTGAAGCCTATTAGTACAAGAAAGATAACTTTAACTACACTAGTTTCTACTCTTCATAAGAAGCACAAATGCGATCAAGAGATTCAGATTATCGAAATTGATCAACTCTTACCCCTCCAACTCTTCTTGGCAGGCCCAAAGCTCATCTATAATCCATCAACTCTACTAGCAACTTCCTCAGATACCAAAATATCTATACAACCTAATCTACAGAGTTGTTCATCTCCTACTCCAATTTTGCAGAATGGCCATCCACTTCCTCCTCCGAATATCAATCGATATATTACCTATGTTCAACAGAAGTATAAACACATTGCACATGAACTGCGTGATACTAGGTTGAAATTAATTAATTCTCATTTTATTTTTAAATCTCTATTTTACAGCTTGATAATTATGAAATGTTAAGAAGTGTAGGACTTTCTGAGAGTATTATATGTTTGCTAAAGAATGAGGGGAAAGGTTTTTGTCAGTAGCGTGTCACGAATGCAGGACCAGAGGTTCAGGAATGTAATATGGCACAAGATACTGAAGATCATGAGCTGTAAACACTACCGTTCCTTCTCCACCGACCATACTTTCTCTTATCTTCAATCATTCATTATTTGTATTTTATTCTTTCTATTTTGATATTAATTTTTCAGCATTTCTTTCCTTCCATTTCTGTGACTAAACTGATTTCTTGCGAGAGCGAGATTATTTCTAGTACTCACAACCGCAATCATGATTCCTGACAGATTCCACCACCACCCTCCAATCATTTTACCGATATTCACCCTTTCAACTCACTTTAACTATGTCTTCAATTCCCACTTATATTCTTGTACTAACGTGATTTATGGGAAAGCAGCTCATGACAAGAATCGGGCTCACCCATAGCACCAAGTGAGAAATCCAACCTACATTTTGTTATCTCAATATCGCAATCTCAGCAAGAGGGGTTGGTAAACAACAAGTAACTACCCAATCGTATTCATATTTAAGATTAACACAATCTTAAATATCTTGGTAGATCTTTCTTGTCGCTTCTTCTTTATCTTCTCTGTAACCGGTACAGGTTACTAGTTTATGTATGGATTTGTTCTAGGTATTTGTTTCAGCATCAGCAAAAAAAAGATTTACGTCCGGCGGACGCAACCCGCGTCCGGACGGAGTGTGTCTGCCCTATGCGTCTCGTGCGCCTGACCGTCCGCCGGACGTTTTTTCTCATCCCATGCGCCTGGTGCCTCCCAACGCCCTTATCCCCCCTCCCATGCACCCAGCGCGCTTGTTGCAGCCGCCCTCCCTCCCGACACCCCCCTTATCCTTCCCCTCTTCTACTGCTCTCATCTGACGGCATCCGGCGTACCCATCCCCAATTCCCAGCACCCAGACCACCTGCCTTCTACCTTCTCCCTCTGGCGACCTAAATCCGCCCCGTGGCATCTGAAATTGTCCGGCCCCTTTCCAGGCGGATGCCCTCGAGCCACTTTTATCTATTCCTACCGGCGCACCACTCATAGAGGTATCACGATCGTCATTCTATTTCTTTTCACTACTGTTGTATTATCTACTAGTACAAATTGCATATAGAACAGTTCAATATATTTCATTAAATGTCCACAGATTCACTATATAGAGCAATTCACTGCACTACTACTCGCGCGGCCGAATTGAAGGCAGACCCTGAAGGAGGTATCAGTGAAATGAAGGCTCAGAAGGTTGGGAAGGTGTCAGGCGGAGGAAGGTAGAACGTCCGGAGGAAGGGTAGAACGTCTGGCGGACGAAATGGGCATGGAGGAGAAACAGAAGGGAGAACGTCCGCTGTATAAGGGAGGATACACAAAGGGGGTCAGGCGGACAAATAAGGATGCGGAGGGTCTGGCTTTACTTCGGCCGCTGACCAATCCTCAAACGTCTGCCGATTAACCAAGTTATACTCATGCGGCCGAATAAGCAATCCTGTAGAATAACTTAATATATCTCATTTAACGTCTGCAGATCTATCCTGTGATTCACTATCTATTGCCTCTCCCCGCTGGTAATTACATGCGCCTGCCCAATCACTGCCCCTATACCGACTATTTGCATATCTCGACCATTGGGCTGCTTGCTGACTCGTATATGTCCGCTACCGTGGTGAAATCTACCAGCGCCGATGGGATCGAATATGCGTACCAATGCCAGGCGATGGGCATTTCCGGCCCCGCTCAGGACGTTTCTTATCTTAAAGAGTGCTAACAATCGTGCTACTACCCGCCCTCGCAGATCCCCATAACTTTCCTCTCCGCCAGCCTGGACCCATATCCAAACATTTCTAGGATCGCCGTTGCGGAAGGCCTAGGTTCTGGTGCAGCGGGCGCGGTAGATCTGGAAAACGTGAGCTTCCCGAAAGTCTGAAACCGGGATTTGAAGGTGTTTAAATTGCTCCACCGGAAGTGATCCCAATTCCGTGCGGTCAGAAGGCAGCCACTGGTCGTCCGCTATTGTCTGTCTGATAAAACGTAGCATCTCCTCAATCATGTCAGAATAATCAATGTTGAGGGCTCTGCATAGCTCGGTCAGAGTGCCAATGTTCTCCATCATGCGGCCTTTGAGAACTCGCCGAGGCGCACTCTGGCTTGAGGCCGGTGCCTCTATCCCGCCATTTCCCATTACGAACGCATTCTCGGCTTTGAAAGTGCTTCTATCATTGCAACCTCATTCCCAGGGCATGCTTGCGGCCATAGTACGACAAGATCTGTGGGGCAGCGTTATTCTTGTTTGACCTGCGGTAACTCTCTTTAATCTGTTGCTTATGTGCCAGCTCGCCCATCTCAGTAGAATACATCAAAATAGACCCAAAATGCCGCACGTGGGAGACAAAGTGACTAAGGTAGTGCATCTTGATGAAGTTGAAGTGGTTTTCTGGCTGGATGAAATCTGCCCGCCGGTTAACCCTCTGAGGCCTGTTTTGATCCGCCTGCCGACGGCGTTGGGCAGCAGAGATATGGTGGGCTTCTTGAGCAATCTGATTCACCATTAATCTCCTTAACTCCAGGTCCTGATGATTTACCTCCGCGGGTGTAGACTTTGCAGTGCGGAACTCAAGAAAAATGTCGTTTGTCTGGTGAAATGTCTGCAGGTACCTTTCCATATAGGCAAGTGTATCCAGTGTATGACTACGATATTGAGTCATTAAGGAGAAATCAACCAGCGCAACAACACACATCAAGGCGTTGTTGAAATGGTGATGCTGAGAACTGTCCGTATTTCGCAATGCGGACGCCAATACTGCTGAAATGCATGGACCGAGATTGCGCATTTTGTTTCTGTGCCATTGTGTGACTTCACTATAGGCCCTTTTTGGTACACTGAATCCGGGATAAGGCGGAATTTCTTTCCAGGCATAGTCGAACGCCTGCTGCCGTTTATACATTGCGGCCTATTTTCACGCCCACCTGCTGAAAGTATTCTGTGATGCCAGCCTCTCCAGACTCTTGCTCCCGTGCTTTTTCCCGATATAAAGTATAGTCGCGGGCCTCATATATCTTCCGCGAATTCCCACCAAGCTCCTTGGATGGAACCTCACACTTTGGGCACGACTTGCTACCTATTCCATGCAAAGCTGCATGTTTCACATGATCCGCAATCCAGGCCGACAAAATGGGAAAACACGGGCGTGTTTTGTCATCTGCACAATGCATCACCGTGCCTTCTTGAACAACCTCCTGTAATGGTGCAGGGACAAGATCGAAGACAGCCCATAGAGCATCGGCGTTGGTCTTCCTCTGGGCTTTGTCCGCGCTGCCTGAATCGCCCCTTAACTTGGGAGAAACAGGCAGCAATGCCAGAAGCAGGATCGGCATCTTGGCAGGGCGGTTTCTGGCCCGCGAAAGGATATTGCCGATCGTCACGTATAGCGGCCAGGCTTTCTTATCTCCCCCGAAATTGGTAAGCTGAGTCTCGTCTGACAATTCGATAATGGTTACGACGGTTGACCCGGGTGGAAGAGTTTGCTATTATAGAACAAAATGAGAGATTAGCATGGGAAACGCCGACCACTTACAGCCTGTCAGAACCTATTTCATACCTGTGTATCCCACCACCAGTCTGCCGTATGCATCTCAGAGCATAATGGCTGGCCACTAGAATCGTAATCCCGTATAGGTGCGTAGACCATATCTGATCTATATGTGACCTGGCGGACGAGATAGCGGACCCAGTCGAGGGCGTTCCTATAATACAAAGTACTTGTATGTCGAGCATCGCCAATCACGGCTTCGGTCCACGTCAGATATTCACCAAACGGGTCCAGTACATCGAGGTGCTGCAGGAAAGTATATGCAGACCGGAATGACCGGGGATCCATGCCACCGAAACCTTCTGCAAAGTACGCCTCAATTTGGGACCAGGATACCTTGCGCCGGACTAACCAGCTCGCCAAATTAAAGTTGGCTTCGGAGGAGAAAGGGTTCCATGGGTCATCTTTCATAGACGCATTAAGTTCTGTATAACCAGCAACATTGCCGAGTGCTCTGCCAGCGCCTGGAATACTTTCTTCTCTCGATGGGCGCCCGCGGTTCGGCGGCTGGGCAAAGTCCTCCTCGTCTGAATCATGTTGCATATCACCAGGGTCATTACTTGGTGTGTAGCAATCTGCAATCTCCAGCATCGGATCGGATTCGTACTCCGACTCGCCCTGATTACTGTTTTCATCCGAGGCGAACGCCCAGAGCCCTGGTAAGGTAGTGTCCACAATTGCACGGAGGGATAAAAGAATATCATGATGCATTGTTTCAAGGTGCTTTTCGTATGCAGCAGCCTGTTTATAGCGTCGCCTGCAATAAGGACACTTTGTTGAGAGTGAGGCCATCGTATATGGTGTTTCTCTTTCAAGTGGTCTGGGGGAGCACTAATGAGCTGAGACGGGCTGCGGCTGGTCTGGTCTTTCAACATCAGTGGCAGATATTCAAGAGTTGAAATTAGGAGGCATCTTCAAGTTTGTTCGCTAGGATGGTGACGGATCAGCGGACGGATGCGGACGTTCAAGCTGCCAGTATTCCAGGTTGACGCGATCGTCTGATAACCTAATCGTGGGTAGATGATTATGACGAATGAGCGGACGGGTGAGGACGTTCAAGCTGCCAGTATTCTAGGTTGACGTGATAGTCTCTAATAACCTAATCGTAGGTAGATGTTTATGACGTATCAGTAAACGGGTACGGACGTTCAAGCTGCCAGTATTGCAGGTTGACGCGATCGCCTCTGCTGATCGTAGGTTGGTGTTTAGAAAGGTCTTGGCTCCCGGGTTGCGGCTTGAAAGCTTATCTGAAGCTTATCGGGCAGATCACGTGAACTTTTAAGATTCAAGATATCATCGATATTCAAGTTTGTACAGGGTACAATCCTGCGAACCCCACTAAAACCGTCCATATACGGACTACTATATAAGCTCCCCCTCCCCCCATCCTCTCTCCACAATCACATCCTTCATCAATCCACCAGCCCATCCTATTAGCACTCACAAAGTCCCGCACAACCCCTCACTCGTCCGCAGTATCACTACGATATCCTCAGCTCAATTCAGTATCTACGTTTCTATAGGTTAGAACTTTTCTTACAGCGGTTTATCGTCCGCAGAACCCTTTTTTGTCCACAGAACTCCCTTGTGTGTCCGCACAACTCCCTTTATCGTCCACCAGGCCGGCCATATTTCCATTTTCGTACCTTCATCTCCAAAACGAAGAGTATCTACCAGCTGAGGTTTTTCACCGGCCGCACAACATTTTAAAAAGAAAAGGAAAACTCCTTCAGATCCATCAACCCCCGCCAACCTCGACACTCACAATAGCCGTATCTAGAGCTGGATTCGTTTATCCAAGAACGGCGGGCCATGAGAACGATGGCGATCTTACCTGCTGTAAGTTCATCATTGGCTTCCCGAACCCCAGCACTCGTTCCCCAGAGTATAATACCTTCCGGAAGGCTATGAAGCGTAAGATGGAGGAAGAAAGGATCCCAGGCTTTGTTGGCAGTACGGCCGACCAATGGGCGGCCATTGAAGCACATGCTCTTACCATCCCACCAGTCCCACATAGGGCGCACCTCTGGCAGACCAACAGGAGGCGAGGTCAACGGTTTACCAAGTGCTTCGATTATTTGCGAAGGGACACCGCTAAAAAACATAAGAACAATTTGGAGAACTTATTGAGGGCACCTGTTGCCGGTCCTGCAGGTCAGGCTGCTCCTGTTGCTGGTGTAAATGATGCTAAGTTATCTCAAAATATCTGCACCGAATGAAGACAGAGTATGCTAATGTGGCGCCTGCAGCTTTGGCCGGTCTGCGCTACGTCGGCCTTTGGATAGATGAGGCATCCGTGATCTGCCAAGCCGACCCACTCCCTGCCGGGCTTGACAAGATCGTGTGGCAAGCCGGCGGACATGTTTACTTGTTCGAGATGACCGAACCCACCCTTCAGAACGTGTGTGACGGCATTGACAGTGTCCTAGGAGGTGGACACGGATATTGTACGCTCGTTGGTGCGACAAAACAGGGCACAGGTTTACTCCATGAGGATCCAGAGCAGCCCCTGCAACTTACTGAAATGATCCCAATCTCAACTGATGTTCACGTCCGCAGGTGGTGGGCAATGAATACGCAGAGCGACCCAATGGATATGTTCTTCTATGGCTATGGTACACAAGAAGAGAATGAGACTCCTGCTCCGGTTTGTTTCGATTTTGCTAGTCGTCATAATAGAGACCCCTCCCCTGACGGGTCACAGGATAGCGATGGCAGTGACGACAATGACAACGACGACAACGGCAACAATATTTCAGTTGGCAACCAGCCTGAGTCGTCCGCTGCAGCGGCAAGGCGAGCTCCAAACAGGAGAACGGCCCAGGAGACTGGAGCGGTGCACCCCAGCTATTCGGCGGATCTCGACGAATCGGAATCAGACTGTGATGAGGTTTCCGATGCTCGCTTCTCACCACCTCCTAGTAAGCAAGCCTTTAGCCATCTTGGTAACTTGGACACTGGTGCCTTGAAGTCTAGCCGAATAGGAAGAGAGACTGATTGAAAGAAAGCGTCGGTGTTACCTAGCTTGACGGCTGTTAGTAGCAGCAGCAAACGTAACCTGGCAGCTATGGCAGAGCTCAATGAACTCAACAGCCCGGCTGACCCTGCAGAACCCCCAAGGAAGGTTGCACGCCTGATGCTCGCAACTGACTCTAGTGCCGAGGTAGAACCGGAAAGATCCCATGGGGAGTTTAATTTGAGCCAGCAACCTACCAACCGGCTTATTCCACCAATCAGCCCTCCTCCGTTGGCTTCCAGTCCTAGTCACGATCTAGCTCCCACAGCTGTTGAGCAGGTGCAGGTGAGAGCATCAGCTGAGCATCATTTAATGCTAGCATCAGGAGTTGGGCCACCCGCCGAACCGTCGGTGACCCAAGTTGGTACGCCTGGCAGAACCCGTTCCCCCTCTGATCCGCGCTCTGGAGATCCGCTTGCAAATATGATGGTACCGGACGCCGGACAGGAATCAGGGCCCGCCTCTGCAGCCTGCGAGAGTAGTAGTGGATACTTTACGGCGAGTCAGTTGCGGTTACGACTACCAAGCTTGTCATCTATGTTGGCAGCAGAAACAGATGTTTGGAGTCCTCTCCGGTCTGTTTCTGCCATAGCTTAGCCAATGTCAGCAAAGGTAGTCTGCCCGAGCCGTGGCTAATCATGTTGAGCTCTCCAGGTGTCGGGCCTCCGTTTCCAGTGGTTTACAGGTACTTGAAGGCCTGGTGTCTTCCTGCGTGCTTTCCGTTCTTGCTTGTTGCTTTTTTGCCAAATTGTTCCAGTTCGTTCCACCCTATGTCTGTTTTGGATTAGCAGGCTGCGGCGGGGTTCACCCGGACCCAATGCCACGGACACTAATTGTTGTCTGGAGCGGACCCTAGTGCTTTTTCTTTCCTTTTTTATTTTAGATACTTGCTCTTGGAGCCAGGCATTCTTGTTCCAGCTGTTTTTCGGGGAGTGTTTTCTTTTCTGGCTTTAGAAGTCTGCCCTTAGAGTTTTGCGGATTATTCTTGTTCTCCTCCAGCTGTTTTTCATTTGGCGTGTGTTTTACTTGTACTTTCTGACTCTAGGTGTTGGCTCTTGTTGTTTCGCAGATTATTTTTGTTTTTTTCTTGCTGTTTTTCGCTCAGAGTCCCGTTTGTTGAGCCTCAGTAGCTTCTTATACTTTCTGGGATTAGCGTTTTGGGATCCGAGCTCTAGCCTTATCCGCATTTGTTGCCGTCTACTTGGCGGACCTACTCGAACTAGATTAGTCGGCGCATGCTAATAAACCTTTCCATCTACTTCATGAACCTTAAACACCAAAAGCTCGTATCGTGATTCAGGAAAATAACACGGCCGAATTGAAGCTAGAGGCCCCGGGCGCAAATTCCCATAGAAGGTGTCCATCTTTAATTCGGCCACACGATGTCTGTGCCACTGCCATCAAGTATCAAAACGAGTGACAAGCTGTGAACATTCTTAGTTCGTAAAGAGTGCATGTGGACCATTTCTCTCTGCCATGTTCAAACTCCGTGTTGTTCTCTTAACTACCTACCAATACACTTTTCCTAAAAGCATCTATTTCCAGACACTATTCACTACAGCTCTCAACTATCACTATTCACCTACACACTATGTAACAAGAATGGCGGGCTATTGCTGACAGAACGCGATCATTGAGGCAGGGCAGGCAAGGGCAAAAGGAGGTTAGCGGGGGACGTGTCCGGAAATCTAGATCTGGACACGGGTCAACTATAGCAGTAACACGTCCGGCGGCTCTTACCGCGTGGTCTACAGGAAGTAGGACAAGAGGTACCATGGAGGTGCCAACCCCATCACGACCCCAAATAGCAGAACCTGCTCTTGCGGATGACGGGCAGCAGTTGGCGGACGACGGGCAGCAGTTGGCGGACGACGGGTAGCAGTGGGCGGGCGACAGGAAGCAGCCAGCGGATGACAGTATGGACTCAGATGATGGAGAATATGAGGATAATGATGGTCAGAGTGAGGTGAGCGAAGAGGAGGAGGATAATGACAATGGCGAGAATGATGAGGATGTATTAGAGCCGGGAGCGGATGATGAGGATCTGTCAGCAGATTGGGGGGCACAGAGACCAGTCGAGAATGCGTTTCTTAGCTAACAACCATCGATAATAACAATCACGCCTGTGGCATAGTCAGACTTCTGGCGGGAGGGCTAGTTACCAGGAACGGAGAACACTTGCCGCAATACGAGTGAGCCAAAATCGTACGCCTGCCTTCCTCTCCCGCTTGCCAGCAGCCTTGAATCCGCTTGCAACACCAGTCTTAACTCAAACCCAGTCGGATCCAACCATGCGAGAATTTGACAACGGAAGTGGACAATGGACCAGTAGTAGGCGGAATGTGGCCGTGGGGCTAGAGCGTGGCATCCTGGTCAAAGCCCGTGACCTGATGTGGGACTGTAGAATCTTGGTGAATCCGTTTCCGGACCCAATCACCCTGACGGAAGAAGTCCCCAGGTGCTGGAGGGATGCCAGGAATGAATTGGGCTTTCCTGACTTTGGCGATGCTACCCTACCCTCCATTGAGCAGGTACATTACCCTTAATTGATAACCGGCGTGTCGTCCCAGACTAAACAGCGCGGCCGGCGGCCACTGCGCTTTAGATCTGGTCAAAGCACAGTTCGTGCAGATCTCAGTATCTGCATACTGCGAAGTGCGCTATAACAGAACTCTATAAGCTTGACATTGAGGAGCCTGCGGGGTGTGCACGAAGGGTGGCATACCTTCTAGAGGAGAATAGGTTCACTTGCCCATCTAGCAACTATGAGGTAGACTTTCGACATTCTCAGGATCATTTCTAACAGCAGTAAGACTAAATCTAATTCGGCGGACAGCCAATTTCTCTTTGATTCGTAGCGCCACAGATTCCGTGTATGATATTTGCACAGTATTATTCTAGCCCCAAAAGGAAAGACACGATGGACGAGGGGTTCCTATGTAAGATCGACGGCCCTTTTATCTGTCTGACTGCCGCCATATTGTGCTATTCCCTGCGATGCTGGCGGACTGGAGACTTTATCGATATTGTGCCTTTCACACGGCCCAATTGCGGAGGTAAGATGAACAGTGCCTACTTGTGGTTTTCAAATGTATGCGGATCCGTTGGCCCCCTGGCATCTGGATACTTTCGAAAACCGTAAGTACTCAAAGCGGGTAATAGGTCGGCTAAGAGAAAACAGGCCTGCTGGAACGTCAGATAGAGACGTGGAATGGTACAGAAAAGGTCTGGCAGGATCATATGATCCCGCGGATCAGAGGCACATTGGAGGCTAGAATTGCAAGGGAGCGGGGAAACCAGGTCGACAGGACTGCCGGATATTCAAATGATGAGGAGGCATTGAGGCGGGAGTTTGGGATGGGACCGGGGCCGGGTGGATTGGAATCGGCTGGCGGTGTCACAGACTAGAGGAGGGGAATAGTTGATACAAGTATGGCGCTGTCGAGAGAAGCTGCAGACGCGCCACGCCATACCGAAGAACCCGCCCGACCTAGAGCATAGAGGGAACCGTTTTATCAATAGTCTGTAATCATGTATGCATATGAAAGCGAAATAAATGATAGATATCAAGAGTTCAGCAGAGACTAAATTGTGATAGCAGTAGTATAGAGGCCACGTGGCAGGCGGGCGGTTATAGGCAAGAAAGTCATAGTAATGAGTCGGGTGGATAAATACTAAGTGGTCTGGCAGGCAATGGCTCAAAGGGTAGGGAAAGATGTCAGGCGGTCGGTGTAACATTCGGCGGACGGTATACCATGCGGCGGACGAGAACATGGTGGAGGGTAGACGGTGAAAAAGAGAGGAGTAGGAGAACCTCCGGCGGATGGTGGAGAATACGCAACGGCCCTCCGGCGGACGGGAATGATAGGGAGGGTGGTAGGAAAATGTCCGCTGGATAAGGGAGGAAAAGGGGGGGCTACGGGAGCGTCTGGGTGAGGTTCAGAGGGAGGGGAGTATCATGGGAAGGAACTGGGCGTGTCTGGGAGGAGAGAATTCCCGGTCGAAAGGCTTCTGGGGGAGGTGGCAGGCGAACGGGTGCTTCTGGCGCTGCAGGGGGGAGGAGCTTTGCGCTGGGAGTATGGTTGCTAGGCAAACTGGGCCAGGGTGCACCCGGTGTGTCTGGAGGGAAAAGGTAGCGCCCGGACGAAACAAGCCCGGGCAGAAGCACCCAGAACTGGAGTTTACGTTATAAGCGCCTGGAACGTCCGGGGGACAGGGCGAACAGGATGCAACAGGGCGCAGGGCAGTTGTTTTGCTGATGTAGACCATAGGGTTAAAGAAAAACCAAACTCTGGGACTACGAGACGATGTTGAGGATCTGAGGACAGACCAAGAGCAGAGGGGAGTAGAGTAATGACCCTACGATAATTAGCTACAATAACTACCACCTTAGCCCAAATAGTAAACAAAGAGGTAACGGAAGGTGGTATGGTCTTGTATACAAGAAGGCTGGTTTGCGTAGGACAAGGCCCTGGGAACGGTAAGGTAGCCTTGGGCACTCTACAAGGCAGGGTAACCTTATGGGAGAATGTTCGCATCAAGTCAAGAGAATTATGGGAACGTTACACAGATCTCCAAGATGACTTTCGTGGTTGACTGGAGGACTTCCAGCCTGGTTAAAGACATAAGAGGACAAAGTTACCTACCTTGGAAATTTGGCCAAGATGCCTATGGGTCCCAGTTACCCTACTGAGGAATCAAAGCCACCCTACAATCACTAGCAAAGTCATCCTAGAACTTACAGGTTGATTGCCTTACATTCTATAGACTGGTAGATGTTCATAGACGCATACGTATCGGCGCGGAGAGTCCCCATTCCTGAGTAAGGGTAGATCAAACATGCAATTGAACTTGGGCGGGTTTTGCTGACACTCCCCTCTGGCCACACTGTTGGGACTGTCCGTGATGGGTAGATGGCTACATAGTTGTTCATTTGCTAGTAAAAGGAGGTTATTGGAGTGGCTGCGGTAACACCATATACGTCATTGCCGTCCTTCCGACTGAATATTGTTTGCAGGATATATAAGGGGAGTATAGGTAACCGCCAATATGGGGGTCCCCCATATATGGTGTCCCCGGCACCTAGGAGTCTATCTTAGCCTACGGGTAGTCGGGTAGTCTTCCTACTAGTACTTAGGCAGTCCGAGGAGGCCATTGCACTTTTGGGACAAAGACCTCCGTAACCAGCCTACACCTTCTCCCTTTGCTTTGTTGTAGTACTATGGGTTGTCAATAGACTCTAGAGATATGAGTCATATCACAGTAGAGTATGTTCCAAAAGGCTGGCTATTGGTAGAGTCCATGTAGCCAACCATCGGCTACATCTCACCGGGGGAGCTGGGATGTCATGTTACCACTTTGGATAGTCATGTAGATTAAATGATGGATGGCATAGCTTGTATAGACGAAACTAGCACTGGGCCAGTGAGTCCACCATCTAGGTATTGATTCTGGTTGTTGTTATAAGCTCTAATGTCCCCGACCGCGAAGCGGGACGTTACACAGAAGCGGGACAATGTAATGGAGGAGCAAAAAAAGCGACTAGGCGATCAATTTTAAACCAAATACAACCCATTAGGAATAGATCAATGGTGGAAGAGTAGGTGAACTAGTGAAAGCCAGAGAGTTGGAAAAAAGAAGAAATTGAGAGGTAAACCGAAGTAAAACAAAAGGTTTGATGGGCAAAAGAGAAATCAAAAGAAAGAAATATTTCAAGGCTTCGGATCCCGTAAGACTATGCAGAATAGGGCTGTAGGTAGCCTGCAGTTGGTAGGAGTAGCTAGGGGGACAAATGGAGGTGGTTGACAAAGGCGGCGGCGAGGTGGAGTTGGCGAGGTGGGGGAGAATTCAGTGGTATCACTATCACTCAGGACAGTGATGCATGTAGGAGAGGAAGAGGAGCGAACTGGAAAATAGAAGAGTGAGATAAAGGTAACTCGAGGTCGGCGGACACGGGAGGCATGAATTGGAGTAGCTTGACCACTTTTTGAAGGTTGTGGGGGTTCTTTTTTGGCTCACCGGTGGGTCTTTTCAGCATCAGCTTTATTGCGAATTTGATATAGGCGAAGTGCCTCAGCACCATCAATGACTTGTGCTGTAGTGAGGTGACATCTATCGGCTTTCTGGCCAACTGAAATTGCTTTCTGTCCGTCCATCCGGTGACTCTTCCACAATTTCAAAGTTAGCTTGAACAGCAGCCCCCATCTCACTCAATCGTCATATGAGTTTGCGAAGATCATCTGGTGAGACTTTCCCAACAGAGGCAAGAACTTTATTCGTCTCTGGGCAGAAATCTGTAGTTTTGAGGGGAGTTTTGAGATGCTTGGATGGGGTAGCACAAGTAGGGTATTGTTGTTGTGGGGTTCTAGAGAAGGCGGCGGTAGAAAGTTGAAGGCGATCAAGAACAACCTTTTGACAAAAAGGTATTAACCCACCGGCTCGGAATGCAGCAAGAATATTATCTGAGGTGATGGCATCTCTGCATGCCTTTTTTAATAAGGCCAAAATACCCGTTTGTGAATCCCCCCCGCATTGTGCCAAGAGAGGTCATCCAGAGCAATGCCATAGAAGTGCTACAAAGGGCTGAAAACCGCTACATCCAGAGGCTGGAGTAAATGAGTGGAATGAGCGGGAAGAGAGAGGAGTATTATATTATATTCTAGGCAGAACATACAAAAATCCCAGTTGATATACGAGGAGTGACAATGTAAAATGATAAGGCGATTATGGTGAGGGGTGGGAGGAGGATGGGCAAATTTGATGAAGTGCCGGGAGATATATTGATAACCAACGGAGTCATCTGTCCACCCCTTATTCGAGTAGGCTAACAGCATATTGGAATTATCAAGCCTCGCATACCATCCCATGGAGTGACCTGCTTTGGCTTTAAAGAATAAAAATGGCGCCATTGAGGAGCCATCCCCACAAATAGTCTCCAAGTCTGTAATGAGCTCTCGTTTTCCATCTTGGGTAACTCTAGAATTCCTCCTCCCTACCCTCGGGACAACCTTAGTCTTTGCTGACATTCCCATCATAAAGCCTTTCTCATCAAGGTTGTATATGTCTCCTGGTTGCAGGTTGTGGGATATCCGGAGCCTATTAAACTTACGAAAGTTGTCTTTTATCTTGTTTGGATCATGCGCATAGGCGTGTTGACAGTCCAAATTTTCACTATACCTCGATGCGATATCAGGATGATGAGATAAAAAGCGCATGATCCATTGCTTTCCCACCGGAGGTCCAATAAGGACCACCTTCTTCTTCCATACTAACATTTGTGCCATTCCTTTCACCATATCCAACCTGGGCAGAAATCCCCAATCTTCCAACCTCTTTATCCATCGCACAATAACCCCCCCTTCTACCGGTGTCAGCAGCTGCTGCTCAACATGGGCAACCTGCCGGGAAACCCTTTCCCCACCTAGCCGGTATGCGAGGGTGGATTTAGGCTGGTCAAATACCTGAGCTGTGGCCATTATAGAAGGGGTAATTGCCTTTCCGAAAGGCTAAATTCGCTAGGGCAATCCTTTTTTCCAGAATGTCTTCTTTTCCTTGGTTTCAGTCCACCCATCGTATAACCAGCTGATGCTTTTTATTCCAAGAATCATGTCCTTTTTCAGTTTTTTCTGCAATTTTTGCAGCCCTGGCCCCACAGCCCGCTTCCCGATCGGGTATGTTAGCCACTGACATGACTTGGATAGTAAGAGGTTTTGCACCTGAGGTTGAATGGAAGATTCATTTCAGAAACTTCTATCCTATTGACGGAGTAAGAGTATCCAAGTTAGTCTGATCCTTCCGGCAGGATAATTCCTGATGGAAGGTAGACCTCGGACAAGCCCTGAGCTGGACAGGGTACTCGTACAAGGTCGGAGTTGTGGTGAATATCAAAGGCTTAAATCTGATATTTACTTAAGTATAAGCGTTTGGCATTCTACCTTGATAACTAAGTTTTCCTCGAGAGAACTAATTGAGTAAAAGCTTGGAGCTTAACGATATTAAGTTTTACCATTTGATTCTTTTGAATTATTTACCTTATCATTTTCTTCTACATTCAGTATTTGCTGTGGTTGCAACCTTAGAGCTCACCTCTCTATAGGGTGCCCCCATTACACCAGAACTCAAACATCTTCCTGGTTTTTCCATTTTACCTTAATTCCTCATCTTTCTACGATTCTCCCTCCTGGCATTAAGCATTACCTGATCTTACCAATAATGATAATTATTTATAGGCCCTTGAAACTATGATGTTTGAGGCGCTTTTTACATTTTTTGATTGTTCAGTTTTAAGATATGGGTATTGTGGCGGTTTTGTCACTATAGGCCGCCATACTCGACCCTAGGAGACCAATCATTATACTTGATTGTTTTGGGGCACATGCATTAAGAGTTATATCCAATTTCCCCTCCTGGTGTCTTAATAACATGCATTATTGTCTCAATGGGAAGCCTCTATTTTCACCCCCAGGACGGTGTAACGACCCTACGATAGCTAGCTACAATGACTATCACCTTGGCCCAAATGGTATACCCAGTAGTAACCAGAGGTGGTATGATCTCGTGTACTTAGTATACTAATAGCTGGTTAACCTAGAACAAGGCCTAGCGAATAGTTGAGTAGCCTTAAGTACTCTATAAGACAGTGTGACCTGTCAGAAGTATGTTCGCAAAAGGTCAAGAGAGCTATGGGAACGTTACACGGGCCTTCAATATAACATTTGGTGTTGACAGGAGGACTTCCGAAGAATTTAAAGGCATAACAGGGCAGAGTTACCCTACCTTTACCAGCAAACACACCCTACCTTTACCAGCAAAGTCATCCTAGAACCTAGAGGTTAATTGCTTTACATTTGACAGGCTCTTAGATGTTCATGTGTGCATACGCATCTGCGCAGAGAGGTCAGATGCCTGAGTAATGGTGACTCAAACATGCTATTGAACTTAGGCGCGTTTAGCTAACACACTCCTCTGGCCCCAGCGTTTGGACTCTGTGTCATAGGTAGACGGCTGCAGAGTTGCTCGTATGCTAGTAAAAAGAGGTCATTGGAGCAGCTGCCCTAGCTCTGTAGAAGTCGGTGCCGTCCGACCGACCGAATGTCCTTTGCAGGATATATAAGGGGAGCGTAGGTAACTGCCAAATATCAGGTTCCACATATAGGGTACCTTGGGCATTTAGGAGTCTATCTTAGCCGACGGGTAGTAGGGTTGACTTCCTCCAGGTGCTTAGGTGTGTAAGGAGGCCTGGGTGCTTTTGGGACGAATATCTAAGTAACAAGCCGGAACCTTCTCTGCTTGATTTGTAGCATTACTATCGGTTATCACTACAGTCTAGAGGTATTAGTCTTATCAAGGTAGGGTATGCCCCGAGAGGGCGGCTATGGGTAGCTACCATTAAGCCAACCATCAGTTACATCTCCCCTGGAGAGCTTGCTTGTCTGATTATCATATTAAGTAGTCGCGTAAATTAAATGATGCACTGCATAGCTTGTATAGAAGAAACTACCACTGGGCCAGTGAGTTCACCACCTAGCTATTGACTACAGTGGTTGTCATAACAGTTAGCCACTGGTAGGACTTCAATAGAGATAGATTTTCCGCCTGCATTTGTATTGGAGATTTATTGTAGAAACTCATATGGTATTGACGGAGTTAAGCTTAGCCAGGCTGGTCTGATACCTTCTGCTGGATAATTCCTCATGCAGGGTAGACGTCGGACAGCCCTGAGCAGGACCGGGTGCTAGCACAAGGTCGGATTAGTGTTCATTGTTCAAGGCTTAAATCTAATATCTACTGAAGTTTAAGCGTTTCGCATTCTACTTTGACAATCAACCTTTCCTTGAGAATACTAATTGAATCAAGTTTTGAGCTTTACTATATTAAGTTTTACAGTTTGATTGTTTTCAATTATTTTACCTGATCTTTATCTTCTACTTTGAGTGTTTGATGGGGTCGCAACCTTAGAGTTCACTTCTCTATACGGTGTCTCCGTTACAGCGGGTCTTAACCTCTTGGTTAATACAGAGCTGTAAATTAGAGGGCTTGAGATATCCAGCTAGAAGCGCGACGAGTATTTTCAACAGGTCGCAGGTGATTAGGGTTTCGCCGAGGACGGCTCTGTAGAAACAGGAGCGTCTAGTACATGACATGCGTCTGAGCCAGTAGCAGCTGCTTTGCGCTTGAGGTGTCCCGAGTTTGGAATGTTTGGTTGGTCGGAACAGGCAGGTTTGAAAGCAAAAGGTTCTCTCTTCGGTAAGAAGCAAGATTCTTCCCAATAATAGGGTCTGATGGCTATGGGTTTAAGTGTTTGAGGCTTATTTGTTTGATGCCGTGGCTAGTGAGCTATCACAGCACCTGGGAGTGCTCTTTCACTTCCCGATTGAAAAGACCCTCATTTTCTCACCAGAGTTGTTATTATTTTTCTTCTTCCCCGCTTTGATCAGAACTTGACAAGAATAAAATATTGTCGATAAGAAGGTCTACTCTGCTATAACTACCACTCCCGTCAACCTTAGTGTTGTCTAAGGTACTTTTCCCCCTCCATCCCCCGTGTCAACTCTATCCGACCACCGCCGGATCTTCTTCTCTCCTAGCCCTTTCTTCATTAACCCTAAAATACAATAATACCCTAACTCAGATATTCTCAAATAGGGATGATATGGTGGAAGCCGTCTAGACACAACACCTGGTGGGATGCCAAGGGGGACGCAATCCCCCGGGGATGCAATGGGGGACGCCTTGGCATTAAATCCTGCTGAACAGCTGTGGGTTTAGGTTTAAATCACTACTAGTAGGGCAATTAAGATTTATTCTATCATACCATGACACCTTTTCATGAATAATCAAAATGTTATTATTTGTTCGTATTGTTGTCCAGGTATCTGATATGCTGAGCAGATTTGCAGGTGGGACTTTTAGTAAGTAGTATGTTATGATTCTGAGCTACAGCGTAATTGTGTATTTTGGACTATGGGATAGATGATTTAAACCTATATACACAGTTCTTTCTGCCCTAATTTTGCCAAGGCGTCCCCCGTTGCATCCACTGGGGCGTCCCCCTTGGCGTCCCCCTTGGCGTCCCACGAGGTGCTGTGTCTAGACGGCTTCCACCATGCTCGGAGATTAGCGATACAATGTTCAATCTCCCCACCAACAATGCTACCGGCGAGTTACCCCATCCCCTTCTGCTAAAACCTTGCTGATTTCTTAGCAAATTATAGGCTCTTCAAGTTCAAGCAAATTGACCGATTGAAAATGTTTTCTTTCTTCTCCTTCTCCTACAATGTGAGGTATTGCTCCTCTACCCTCCCACTTCTAGTTGGTCTCAACTAATGCTATCCGGATTATGTATCTGCTTCCAGCAGAGCATGGCTCACTTCCACTTTATCCACTAGATGATTGTCTGTACTCATTGCTTGGCCCACTGCTCTACCATGCCATGCCAGTCAATCAAGGTATTGGCTGTAGAAATGTTACGCTCATTCACAGCTCTATTAAGATCAGAGTCGCCATATCATCTTACACGGTAGAGGTTTTTTGTCAATCATTCTGATATCATAAAGGTATGTCGACCCCCTTTCAGGTCACCTGTACCCTTATCCTCCACACCCACTAACCCAGAGCAGGGATCCCGTACTTGCTCCCGTGGTTTCCTACACTTGTAACCCGGCTGATTATACACACCGAAAGCCATTCAGAAAGAAGCAGGTGCTCAACCGGCTCTACGGGAAACACCTTGGCAAGGAGACGGCTTCCCAGTTCCCCAATGTGCAAATATTGCCAAAACAGGAATCAAGAGATATGACAATCTAGTCTGTCATGCGAGGAACATTCGTGGGGATTGCCAGCTTGTGTATTGCGAAGGGAGTACTTGGTTGATCTGGAGGGTCATCTGGTAATGTTCAATTGAGAAGCCCACCTTGGTGGTTATTGACTTTTGATGGCTTTCGTGTGGATGGAAGTCAAATTGCACTCGCAGCTTTTGTTGCTGAGTTTACCGTTTGAGCCATTGGTTTGATTCAATTGGAGAGTCCAAGGGTTTGTGCTAGCATTATTTTACTCACTAGTTTCACTGGGCTGCTATTCTATTGTGCTTGTGGACAATAAGGGGGTAAACTCAGAAGCAGAATTGAACTGATTATGCCGCATTGTAGGCAGCTATCGGGTATAGCGAAACAGGAATTCAATATGGGAAACATTGAAAAGAGTGGTTCCAAATTGGATGGGTAGGTTATTGCGGAGGAAAGTACCAAGATATGATCCACCTGAATAGTATTTGACACTAAAACAGCGCTCTTTTGATACACTTCTTTCTCACCACCAGGTTGCATTTGTGTCCAGCCCAGTAGAAGGACATGAAAATAGCAGCCCACAATGGAGGCAAGTGGAGGAATGCTTTTGAATTAGGGATCCCATACAATCTAGGATAAAGGCAGCCCCTATTTAAACTTGCTACATCAAACTAAGTGAATTACATAAGATATCTGAGCATGCTAGACAGAAAGCAAGGTCCCGGTAAGCATCTCTACTTTGTCTGCTACGGAGGAGTTCCAAAGTCCAGAAGCGTCATAGGCCAATTACACACTGGACCGCCCAGCAAAAGTCACCGTGAAGACAGTGACAACGTCCTTCTTGGGAAACAGGTTTTAGTCAGCCCTGGGGAAAGTGTGTCAAGCCTTTATTACTGGGTATGTTATACGGCAGCTAGCCTATGAGTCATAGGTTGCTGATATGATACTTATTTTCTCATTAAAGTACTGTCTCATTCGCATATCCCCTCATCTAGTATCAATAACTCAACTACACACTTAGAAAGCCAAACATGAGGAAAGTAAACCAAGATTTAATTTTACATTAAGTACAAAAAACTTAACTTAACAGGTTGAAGACTCCCCAACCTTATGCAATATTGGTATATATAACTGGTTGATGCCTGTTGATACGAGTTATGAACCAGGTTGTCGGCATTCTTTTCTTAGAGTGTCAGGTAGGTGGATTCAAGGAGTCATGCACCATAGCCGCCACAACTTGAGTCGCAGTAGCTGTGATTACTTAATCATACTGAATGATCACAGTTTGTGTTAAAGCTGACGGAGGATGGACCATCCAACTACTCATCACCATCACCACTTCCTATCACTATAGCCATTCTTAGCTCAACTAACTACTGTTCCAGATACCTTCTAATTGTCTATTTACTCAAATTGAATTCATCAACATGCCGAGTTTCGGTCTCGCATTGGTTGCACCTTAGTTGCTAGTAGCAGATGCAGCAGTAATAGAGTGATAGAAGGAAGAGATCTCGTTGATATGTTTGATGCTATCTTAGTAGCCAAGTCACCTGTTGCAAGTGTTTGAAACCTTGTGCATGACGCGAGAAAGTGTCACAAACCGTGACTTTGCAAGAATAGTTTCAAATGACTAATAGTTATTAGGCATCAGTATGCTATATTTCACACTATATGATCAGTTGACTTATAGTTCTCAGATGATTCACAATTGCGTATCATTATTTTATTATGTTGATTGGTGACTCACGATTGTGAGTCACAAACCAGGTAATATCTTTGGCATGTGACTCTCCTTGGAGTCAAGAGTTTCAGTCATGTGGGCGCTTTACTCACATGATTAGTTTTATGATTTATTATTGGTTAAAGTATGTTGTTCATGACTATATAAAGAGAGTCACCAGGGTTAGGGTTGTGGGAAGAGTTGCTATATAAAGGAGATTTAATTACGATAGTTAGAGCTCTTCACACAACCATCTAAGTACTTTCTTTAAAGATTACTTATGTTTATAAATTAAATATTATTATATTCTTTACCCTCGAACATATTATCACACCTAAGATATAAGTCTCAATCGATATTAGGTTATATATATCTTCGCTGTTAAGAGAGCTGAGAAGATAAAGAAGAGAAATAAGAAAGCTCTCCGAAGATAATTAAGATCGGGTTGATCTTAGATAAGAACACATGTAGGTTGTTACTTGCTGGTTACCAACCCCTCTAGCCGAGATTACTACAGAAAGGCCCTGATTAAGGCCCTTAATGAGAATGAATTTCATGTCTGCAAAGGCAAAACTGATATGCTAGTTGTGAATACATGTGTCCTGGATTTTGCGGATCTGAATCATCTCCTTGACACCGAGCTCGCCGAATTAACGGCCAACAGGGCTGATGATTGCTCAGAAAGCTGCCATTCTTTCTCAGAAAGCTGCCATGGTTTCTCAGAAAGCTAACATTGCTACTCAGAACGCTGTCCTGGCTTCTCACAAAGCTGAACTTGATCTTGTCAAGCAGTGTCAGGAAGAGTGTCTGCAATACCTCCTACATTCCGTCAAGTTCCACAAACCAGTCTCAGCCCAGTGTTCATCAGTTTACAAAATGTTCTATTTCCACATCCAAAGAAAGGCGGATCAAAAGTGAATTGTTCATAGCAATATTAGTGCCCATTGGGGAGATGCCCTGGTTGATGTACGACTTTATACAGATCCTAATGCGAGAGATAATGTTCATGTTTTCCAAGCTTTGTATGGGCTTTTGCTGAACCAAATTCCGGGGATTAGTTAGTCTTCTTCCCTATTCTTGTCTTATTTCAAATAATACAGTACTAACCTATATAGGTAATAAGAGAATCATCTAACGTCAACCACCTAGAAGTGACACAGGACCGAGAAGTGACACAGAATGCAACTGCAGTCAAAAAAGGCAACAACTCAACCATTTCTTCACCAAATTAGACCAAACAAGATTGTGTTAATTGAAAAACCATAGGAAAGCTAGTTGAAGTATAAAAAGTAAAAAAAGTAAAATCCCCCATAGAATAATCTCAGTAAAACAGAGAAAGTCAACTGAAAACAGCAAGAGAGAAAACAGGAGAAAATGAGATATAGGAGTAAGTAAGAAGATATAAAAACTTGCTGGAGGCAATCTTCTACCTGTTGAAAGAATATTGGAAACAATAGTGACCAGCTGTTGAAGTCTTTACAGCACAAAGATAGTTCAAAAGTAGGGTGCTTTAGTTGTAAAATGATATTAATATTAGTAAGAAGACCAGAAAGCTAGAGACAGAACCTTTAGCCTGAGAAGAGAAGTATAGATGTGGCTCAAAGTTAGTTGACATAGAGGAATTGAATGGACCTGAATTTCTTGTGTTTTGGTACTTGCTTGACAGTTTTTACCCTATTTTTGATAGATAACCCTAGAGTAATATTTTCTGCAAATATTATAAATACTGGTTGCCTATATACCATGAATTACTTAGCTCAAGTTAGAACAAGCTTGTTTATCATGAAAGACAAAGAAAAATTTATTTGTAGCAAGTTGAGAGCTGCTTTTCCAAAATGTTAAAGGGAAATATAAGTTACAATTCAGAAATAACATATATGTAAGCAAGAATGTATTATTAAATACCAGAAGTTTTTGTAGCAGTTGTAGCCATGTTATTAGTTATACAGTAGCTATAATCAGTGACCTTTAATAGTTTAGGCCTTCTAATATGCCTCAAGGCCTAGTCTGTCAGATATATATTGAAAAGAATTTCACTCATAATTATTATATGAAGTTGAATTCTTGCTTAGATATTCTCTACTTAAACTCAATAGCGATAGCTTAATTTCAATCACACTGATGTTACTAATTAAGAACTGCCTACTTTTATTCTAAGTCCCAATTATAAATCGTTAGCAAGTAGATTTAGATAAAATTTGAAGTATCTTGAACATAAGTTATAAACTATAGAAATATATTATAAAATTGAGCACTATATGACTGATTTTGATTCATTATTGAGTAGGACTATATTGTATCATAATAGTAAGGTAATTCAGGGTATATAAGCAATCAACCTTTGCAACATTTGTAATAACTGTTACTATAAAGTTATCTATGTAAAATATAGTAAACACACTGTTGCAACTACCAAAATTTAAAATATTTAAGCGAATTCAATTCCCCTGAGTCCACTAACCTTGACTCAGGTTTATAGTTTCCTGCTAATAGGGACAGTTGTCTCTCTTGCTTCCTAAGTCTTGTACTTATATTAACATCATTGATCAACTAAATTAGCCTACATTTTAACTATCTCTGTACTCTAAAGAGTTCAACAGCTGCTCACTATTGCTCCCTATATTATTTGAACTAATAGGAGATTGCCTCCACTAAGTTTTTATATCCTCTTGCCTACTCCTATATCTTAATTTCTGCTGTTTTCTCTCTTGCTGTTTTTAGTTGATTTTCCCTCTTTTTCTCAGATTATTCCATGAGGGATTTTACTTTTTGTACTTTTTATGATTTAACTAGCTCTCCTATTGTCTTTCAATCAATAGTATCATGTTTGGTCAAATTTGGTGAAGAATTGGTTGAGTTGTTGCCATTTTTGACTGCAGTTGCATTCTGGGTCACTTGCTGGTCCTGTGTCACTTCTAGGTGGTTGAAGTTAGTGCTAAAGCTTGGACGGGGACCTTTTGCAATGACTCGAAAAATTGAAGAGAAAAGTTCAGCAAGTCCATTTCGACCTTTGTCGAGCCTCTACGTGGAATCCAAATTCGATGAGAACCAGCTCATAGTCAAGATACGCAACTTAAACAGGCATACAATGCATTTTTTAAATGCATTGAAAACAGAGAGGTAAAATGGGTTAGGGCAAAAAGATATTCCTAATATGAATATAAGTGGAATTAGTTCCCTATTGTCTTGCATTCAGAGGGCTCTCTCTTCATATCTTTTGCATTGTTGGTGGATGCGAATTCAATCAGCCTGTCTTCTGTGGGTGGCTAACCATAGCGACAATTATTTCTTGATAGTATTAGGGGTTCAGTGCTGATTGTCAGCTTTAAAAGAGCTATTACATTATTTTAATATCAAAGCTCATGAATGTGCTACTTCAAATTGAGTAACAGCATCTCATGCCCAAAACTGTTTCTTCATTCCTGGCCACTACATTCATGACTAAACTCGACTCTAAGGTTTTTGCTTCCAATATTGAATACTAGTGCCTATGACCAATACAGCGACCATGAATCCCAGTAATAGTTATGGCTCCCCCCACTACAACCAAATAGTAATCGTTAAAAGTATCACTAAGACCAACAATGCCAGCCAACTCCAAGAGTCCCATTTCCATCCTGTGATTTATTGATTTATTGAATCTTGAGTTAAGACATGCGAAATTCTCTCTCTTGGGTGCAGGAGCAAGCGCACACCCACAACTGGCCTCCTGACCTCAGGCATAGGGCAGAGAAAAAAGAAAAAAGCACATCACCTTGCCTGCAAAGGCAACTCCTATATCCTAGCATGAGATTCAATTATTCGAGTTCTTACAGTGGTCTATTCTCTATGTCACTTGCTCACATCATTCCAACTTGTTCAATTTCTTTAAAGAGTCCACGATCCAATCCCCCCCAGATTGGCACTTAATCCTGTCAACATGCTGATGGACCACCCCGAGAGAGCCTAACCACGTACCATACTATACTATCTGTTAAGAACATAGGCTACTTGGCTTGGAGGTGAGTTTTTTTAAATATTCACCCAATTTTCAACATTTTTTTAAAATATATAATCTTTCATGAGATACATTGCTCTAACTTATTTCGCAACATCCCATCACCATGAGCCAAGCCAGAGACCTTTCAGAAAGTCACCCAGCGCATCTCATCGAGCCTGCACTCCTGCATATATTCAAGATAGTTATCCCCGGTAACCACCCCCGGCACACCCGCCGGTTTTCCATGCAACCCTCTGTACCCTAAGCCCAAAACTGCTTGGAGGTTGTCTTTCCTTAAATCTATATGTACTGCACGTAATTATCAAAAAGTACTATCTGATGATCTACGCCAAGCCGCCTTATGTAAGCACCACAAGTCTTAGTGCTGGGGCCCACCACCCCCAGTATTTCTGATCACACCCTGCAAGGCAACGCATAATATATGCAGTTGTAACCCACAAACTGCCAAGCCCTG
>Ga0307509_10002141_pt1 | contig 32471 bp, 35 predicted proteins | sample 10_EM_MG_FD_202245 | JGI IMG/M metagenome (GOLD analysis project Ga0307509, IMG submission 202245) | Populus trichocarpa ectomycorrhiza microbial communities from riparian zone in the Pacific Northwest, United States - 10_EM | ecosystem: Host-associated > Plants > Roots > Unclassified | place...
TAAATAAAACAACAAACATGCAAAACTAAACTTAACACAAGCTACCGGGCCTTAATATAGCTCCGGGGCTGTAAAACAATCAAACTAATCAAAGTAAGCAAAGTAATCAAACTAAACATAGGAAATTCTGCACTCCGCTCCTGTATACAGTTACCGGAACATGTATACATGTTACACTTTCTTTACCAATTGATGGTAGTCATGACCGTAGTCAGCTTTCCTTAAAAGGTGTAGATATGGAGAGATTCATGGAGGATATACAAGATTGGCGAGTGGGTGGAATTGAGCATGGTGGAGATAAGGACTCAGATGATGAGGAAATCATCCCGGAGGCAGAAGACAATATTGAAGAAATTGACTATATTGTTGGTCCCCTAAGGACTGAAGAATGATATTGCCGATCACTCCACTTTTATAAAATTGCGCAAGTGGATGTCTCAGCCTTAATTTAACCTCTTAGTGCGATTCTCTTATATTCAAGATAATACGGTATAGTAGAACATAAATACCCCACAATCACAAAACTCCAGATTATAAATAGAAATCAAAAATCCTGACCCGAAGGTCGTGACCCGGCGATATAAGACAATAGGGATAGTGCATTAACCGAGTGTGGTAGATATCTGCATTTCCATCGCATGAGATTACATTCGACCAAAAGAAGATAGCCAAGAGTTTCTATGCCAGGCTTACTCGTGGAGGAAGAAAAGACAACGATCGCCGCGAGGCAGCTCTTCAAACTGCGGGATTGGACGGAGATGAGAGGGTAGTAGATGGTAGCGGCTGGAGTAGCGCTACCACTCCCATATGGCCACGCTCATAAGCCCGACTGTGCGGTGTCTCACTAAATTTGTCCGGCTTGTTGGGGCTGACGCCGCCCCGTCCGAGTAGTATCCTCACACTCCCTCCTGCCCTTCACAAGCAGTGTAGCGCCGAAGCAATCTGGTTCGTCGGGGTTAGCCTCGTCCCGTTCGAGTACTATTGTTACCACTTCCTCATGCCCTTTCCCAGCAGCACAACAGAGTTGTGTTTGGGAAAGCCCGTGTGGTTGTTCGGGCTCGATGCCATCCCGCCCGAGCAGTATTCCTACCACTGCCTTGTGCCCATGTTCAGCAGCCAACAAGTGAGGTGTATTGCCAGCGCAGTCGTTTTGGTTAATACCACAACCTTCCACCCCTGCCAAAGCAGCTACAATCTCAACAATCCCGAAGAAAGATGCAAAGTGCAGGCTGCTGAACCGATAAGGTTTATAGTACTCATGATAAAACAAACCTCAATTCATGGATCATTTGAAAGATTGTATAAAATTAGCATTGCTTTCAAGAGGATCTCAGTGGATATGTGGTAATCGTAGTCGTCAAATAACTTCAGCGCAAGCAATTTCGCATAATCTGAAAGCTCCCCTATTGCATGCACTCCCCAATATAGAGATGAATATTTGAGAAAGGGTATGCTTTGGACTTCGTAAAAGGCAAACGGTGAAAGAGCCCTGGTCTGCCGAGAATTCAAATAACTTAAGTGGGTTTCCGCTATCGTCAAGTAAGCTGAACCAAAAAGCTCAGGATGAGCCCGGAGGTACTCTTGAACCGTAAAGTGGATTAACCGGACCGTAGAAGTCTCCTTGTCTACAGTACTGCAACAAGTCCTTAACAACAGCTTAGCAATGTCGCTATCGAAGGAACATTGTCAGCGTCGAGATCGTCCGACCCTATTCTCACGCCTAGAGCCTGGCACAGTTCACCGGCCTTCAAGGGACGCTCCGAGTGCGAAATCCACATCAAAGCGGCTATCCCGAGTCTCGCTTTCTCCCCACCCTGTCCCTTTATCCGACCTGGTGTCGCATCCTAAGCATCTCCTAATCCCAACCCATCGGTCATTGCGCTCGGATTTTGCCGTCTGTGGCTGATTGTGTGATCTTGCAGGATTGCATCGATATTCAGCAAGACGAGCAAAAATCTAGATATCTATCGGTCAGTGGATAGGGTTCCCCAGCCTTCTACCTACATCTCAGAAACATCTTCAGGAATTTTCTTCAGGATGTCTGCCCTCAGGATACAATTCACCGCATCGGGGTTTATGTCATCGTCCAGCCTGGTATGAATATATCCAATAATATCATCCCTCCTCAGACTTATGGATAAATCGATTACTCTTCCAGCAAGACGCCTTCCAATCTCAGGTCGAATCTGTGGTCTCCCAATCATGAATACTCGAGTATCCAGAGAGTCTTGAAGTATTCCATTGAACGAATCAAAAAGTTTGACTGGATTCCCTGGCAGGCACTTGTCTAGAGCGTCCACGCATACAAATGTCCGCTTCCTGGAGCATGTGATTTGCTGTATGTTCACAATATCGGCAAGCTGCGGTCCCTGTCCACCAATTACCATTTCCTGGTCCTTACAGGTTCAAGTTATTTCTCTCGGCACCTCCTCCAGTCGCCTCACAATCTGTTGGAGCAGTGAGCCCAGCACACTCACAGGTGAGTGCTCCTTTTGGACCGCGAAATCAAAGTAAAAATATGCAACCACGGCATCTTTCTCTCCAGCTCGATCGCACAAGCTGTCTATCACCAACAAACTAATAACACGGCTTAATAGTACTCGCCTTTTTTCTCTCCTCCCTCGAGGCTCATCATTGTTACCTAATAAACGTCTTGCCCACCCCCGGATCCCCATAGCAAAATAAAACCGCGTTATCGGAACCACTTCCACTACCGCCCTTGTAGCAGCTTCTAAATTCCTCCGTTTGTAGGACCCATTTCCCCATACCCTCAGCCCAGCGGTTTCGAATATCTTGGTGCAGTAGGCTGGGCTGGGCTCCAGTGGTGATAACCAGGGCAGAATATTAGCTCGGTCATCAGCGACGGTAAAGTTATTCGACACTTTAATTGTGTTCGGGGTGTTGGTGTTGTTACTGAAATATTGTGACATTGTCTGTTTTTGCTGGTCTGGGTATTGCAGATGGATGATGGAGTTGTCCGGTTGATGGAATTCCACATGGAAGAAAAAGCGAGGGCTTTTTTTTTTGTGGAACCTGGTTCTCACCTAAATTTCACCAGACAACACCTTTCTTATACCTAACACATCGGTAGCATGAATGTCATCCCTTTTTAAATGCTATGTAGTAGCACTATTGCACAGGACAAATCCTGCACTGCGATGAACAAACCCCGTAAAGAGCCTATAACCTATTGGAATCTGCAAGCTTGGTACTAAACTATACCTATACCCGCACCAAACCAGGCGAACGAATCAGCCAAAAACCCACACACCTAACATAGAACATCACATAGCCCTTCGCGGTATCAATATATGCCAGAAATCTCTTCCGGGAACCTCATACAAGGTTCTCTGGAGATATAATATTTGATACAAGCACCCCTCGTAACCGCCAACTACAGTTTCACGCCCTCACAACGCAGCATGCTCTCACAGCAGGTTCCTACATTTACCACGACCTACCCGCTTCAATCATGGAAGAATGAATCCATCAAAGGAGAATAGATCCCCTCCGGCGGCTAACCAAAGTCATGGTCCAACGAGTCATCAAATATGCCAATGAATAACCCTCCACCAGAGCTTAGAATCATCCAGGATCCAAGATTCACCACTAAACCAAACAACCGAGGCAGCAAAGCATATCTCGGATGCAAAACTCTCAAAGAAATTACAACATCCTTGGTTACTCTACCTTAAAATCTCCTGAAATCCACTATTGGTACCAGATTATTCGCAAGAATCAGTCCGTCAGCCCGGGGTAGGTCCAGTTTGACAGGTTAACGGAATTTTGAATACCAGCTAATGACATCCAACGGGCCTGAGGGCTGAACTTATACTGTGTCGGGAAAACGATCATCCCTCCAAGAAGTTTTTGACTCTAAATAGGACTAACCGAGAGGGCATATCAAGGTACCCACAAAAAGATTAAGCTGATTGACAGTATCATACACAAAAAAAAGTAGACTCTACACTTCTTCCACTCGTTCCAGTGTTCCCAAGGGTCCAGTCCGTCCGTCTTTTGCCTAGGACGGGACGGACGCCAAATGTGCGACCTTTGGACGGGACGGACGCCAAATTGTAGTCCGTCCTAACCCATGCCCGGGACGGACGGCCGGGCCCTACAGGTGTCTCAGGTGGCGCAATTTTCCGGGTAACTCCGGATGACGGCCGGGCCCTACAGGTAATTGGCGAGGACTGCATAAGACGGGTGAGGACTGCGGATGACGGGTGAGAACTGCAGATGACGGGTGAGGACTGCAGGTAATGGACGGGCCCTATAGGTAATTCGCGAGGACTGCAGAAGACGGGCGAGGACTGCGGATGACGGGTGAGGACTGCATGTACCGTTCGGGAGTTACCGATCCGTAGAGGACTGTAGGGACCTACAGTCACCCTCTTAGACGGTAGTCTTTCCCAAAGGACGGACGCCCTTGCCCTGCAGCTTGAGACAGACGCCCGGGACGGACGGGACTAGAGTCCTGTAGGTGCCTACAGGGCGGACGGGACGCTTGGGAACACTGACTCGTTCACACACTCTGTACCACACTTGAGCCCTATTGTCTCCAAGTAGGTACCCCAGCCACCGCCACTCTTCCTCCCATCCTTTCATTCACCGTCACAGACCATCACTCGCCTAATCTCAAAATTCAAACTGTTGTAAAAAGACGCTTGATTCTTGGTGAAAAAGGGCCGTTCACCTGCTTGTTACCTTTTTCCATCTCATGCAAGAAAGAGCTACTAATATACAGCATGGACTTAGCAGTCACACTGGACATCCCATTCGGGTCATCTTCCTAACAGGACGTAGTAGTGATACCTTCATCTCTTCATTCATATACAAGCCCTATCCGATGCAGTCAACCTCTAGTAATTTCATCATGAGAAGCCATATTTTCCAACACAAACTACAAGCTAACACACCTAACGATACAATACTTACAAGCGAAGAATCAGCATGCATTTCCCTGCCATATTCCTCTATTGGACATCCCTCCCAAGAGCGGTTCCAATCCTCAACCTGAAAAACACAAGTCCAATATATAACACATAGCACGGCAACCCACCCACAACCCATCTGCCACCAGCCAGCCAACCAGAACTAGTACACGGGGAACACTTTGGATCTCAGCAAAAGATCCAAAAAACCGAGCGGGGGGTGGCTTACACCTCTCATACACCGCAGGAAGGAAAAAAAACCATCTAGTTTTCAAAACCCACAATTAACCCCTCCTCTCCCCGGGCACACATCAGCTATCTATCCAAAACCCCCCCCGTTGAAAAGAAATTTTATTAATTCGTCAGCCACTCTCAGTGACATGGTCCCCCCTACGGTATCATCTTCATCAAGCAATAGAGCTTTCCTAGAAGTATACTGTACCTTGTCGTGTATCTCTAAATTATAAGACTACGGGACCTGGGTATGGCACCGTACTGTACACTAGGACAAATTGTATCGACGGCTTTCACATCGCGACTAATAGGCCTGTCTCCTATGCATACATGGCTATCTATAATATCACCAAAGAAGAAGGGCGCTTTTTCACCAACACCTTGCCAGGGTATCATACTCAAGTAGTCACCCACGGTACTGCTATGGAAGGGATTATCCGCGGACTTATTTGCAGACTTTCTATTCCTTGACATTCATGTGGAAAAAAATGGAAAAAATGGATGAGTCAGGTACTGTACAGTACCGCAAAAACTGGAATAATTGGCCCTCGCGCTAGTATGTTGACATAAGGTTAGCGGCACGGAAGGTCCCTATTTTGAAAGGAAATGAGTCTCAACACTGAAAACTGGAGTTCACTTCTCTGAGTTTCAACGCTAGCTCTTGATATGACTGCTATGATTGGGATGGCGGAATAGAAAGAGGAAAAATTTAAACAAATGTGTGAACCTTGGCGAGACATACCTTAAGTCAACATATTTGCCTGAGGGCCAATTATTCCAGGTTTTACTTGTACACTCATTACTTGCTTGTTTTGGTCTTCGGGAGATAGGTCTTACAAAACAGAGCTAATGCACTGGTTAGCGAGATCCAAGTACCCTACTACATCATATCCTAACTTACCGTACAGTACATTAGCTCTGGTTGATAAGACTTACCTCCCAAAGACCAAAACAAGCAAGTAATGGGTATATATACGGCAGTACCTGACTCATCCATTTTTTCCATTTTTTTCCACATGAATGTCAAGGAATAGAAAGTCTGCAAATAAGTCCGCGGATAATCCCTTCCATAGCAGTACCGTGGGTGACTACTTGAGTATGATACTCTGGCAAGGTGTTGGTGAAAAAGCGCCCTTCTTCTTTGGTGATATTATAGATAGCCATGTATGCATAGGAGACAGGCCTATTAGTCGCGATGTGAAAGCCGTCGATACAATTGGTCCTGGTGGACAGTAAGTTACCGTACTCGGGTCAGGTAGTCTTATAATTTAGAGATACACGACAAGGTGCAGTATGCTTCTGGGAAAACTCTATTGCTTGATGAAGATGATACCGTAGGGGGGACCATGTCACTGAGAGTGGCTGACGAATTAATAAAATTTCTTTTCAACGCGGGGGATTTTAGATAGATAGCTGATGTGTGCCCGGGGAGAGGAGGGGTTAATTGTGGGTTTTGAAAACTAGATGGTTTTTTTTCCTTCCTGCGGTGTATGAGATGTGTAAACCACCCCCCGCTCGGTTTTTTGGATCTTTTGCTGAGATCCAAAGTGTTCCCTGTGTGGTGGTTCTGGTTCTGGCTGGCTGGTGGCTGGTGGGTTGTGGGTGGGTTGCCGTGCTATGTGTTATATATTGGACTTGTGTTTTTCAGGTTGAGGATTGGAACCGTTCTTGGGAGGGATGGCTAATAGAGGAATATGGCAAAGGGGAAATGCGTGCTGATTCTTCGCCTGTGAGTATTATATAGTTAAGTATTAACTTGCAGTTTGTGTTGGAAAATATGGCTGCTCATGATCCAATTACTAGTGGTTGAATGCATCGGATACGGCTTGTATATGAATGAAAAGATGAAGATATCACTACTACGTCATGTTAGGGAGATGACCCGAATGGTATAGGACACTGGGTCCAATGTGACTGCTAAGTCCATGCTGAATATTAGTAGCTCTTTCTTGCATGAGATGACAAAAGGTAACAAGTTGTGAATGGCCCTTTTTCACAAAGAATCAAGGGCTTTTTTTACAACAGTTTGAATTTTGAGATTAGGCGAGTGATGGTCTGTGACAGTGAATGAAAGGGTGGGAGGAAGAGTGGTGGTGCTCGGGTACCTACTTGGAGATAATAGCACTCAAGTGTGGTAGAGAGTGTGTGAACGAGCCGAAGAAGTGTAGAGTCTAATGTTTTTTGTGTATGATACTGTCAATCAGCTTAATCTTTTTGGGGGGTGCCGTGAGATCAGTCCTCTCGGTTAGTCCTATTTAGAGGCAAAAACATCTGGGAAGGATGATCGTTTTCCCGACACAGTATAAGTTCAACCCTCAGGCCCATTGGATGTCATTAGCTGGTATTCAAAATTCCGTTAACCTGTCAAACTGGACCTACCCCGGACTGACGGACTGATTCCTGCGAATAATCTGCTACCAATAGTGGATTTCAGGAGATTTTAAGGTAGAGTAACCAAGGATGTTGTAATTTCTTTGAAGGTTTTGCATCCTAGATATGCTTTGCTGCCTCGGTTGTTTGGTTTAGTGGTAAATCTTGGATCCTGGATGATTCTAAGCTCTGGTGGAGGGTTATTCATTGGCATATTCGATGACTTGTTGGACCACGACTTGGGTTAGCCGCTGGAGGGGATCCATTCTGCTTTGATGGATTCATTCTTCTATGATTGGAGCGGATAGGTCGTGGTAAATGTAGGAACCTGCTGTGAGAGCATGCTGCTCTGTGAGGGCGTGAAACTGTAGTTGGCGGCCCCGAGGTGTGCTGAAGATCATATCTTCAGAGAACCTTGTATGACGTTCCGGGAAGAGATTTCTGGCATATATCGATACCGGGAAGGGTTATTTGATGTTTTGTGTTAGGTGTATGGGCTTTTGGCTGATTGTTTCGCCTGGTTTGGGGTTTGGTGCGGGTATAGGTATAGTTTAGTACCAAGCTAGCAGATTCAAATAGGTTACAGGCTCTTTACGAATTTTGCTTATCGCTGTGCAGGATTTGTCATGTGCAATAGTCCTACTGGATAGCATTTAAAGAGGGATGTCATTCATGCTACCGATGTGGTAGGTATAAGCGAGGTGTTGTCGGGTGAAATTTACGGGGGATCATTGGATAGTGCGGAGACATTATCCATCAGGTTCCACAAAAGACCCCGCTTTTTCTTCATCCCTCTTGAATTCCATCGGCTGGGCAACTCCACCACCCATAACCTGCAATACCCAGACCAACAAAAACAGACTATGTTACAATATTTCAGTAGCAACAGCAAAACCTCGAACACAATTAACGTGTTGAATAGCTTTACCGTCGCTGATGACCGATCTAATATGCTGGCCTGGTTATCACCACTGGAGCCCAGCCTATGGCACCAAGATATTCGAGACCGCTGGGTCGAGGGTGTGGGGAAATAGGTCCTACAAACAGAGGAATTTAGAACCTGGTACATGGGCGGTGGCGGAAGTGGATCAGATAAGGCTGTTTTATTTTCCTGTGAGGATCCGGGGGTGGGCAAGACGTTTATTAGGTAACATGACGAGCCTCGAGGGAGGGGAGCAAAAGGGCGAGTGCTAATAAGCCGTGGTATTAGTTCGTTAGTGATAGAAAGCTTGTGCGATCGAGCTAGAGAAAGATGCCGTGGTTGCATATTTTTACTTTGATTTTGCGGTCCAAAAGGAGCAGTCACCTGTGAGTGTGCTGGGTGTACTGCTCAAAAAGGTTGTGAGGGGACTGGAGGGTGCTGAGAGAAATAACTCGAGCCTGTAAGGACAAGGGAAAGATGATTCATAGACAGGGGCTGCTGCTTGCTGATATTGTGAATATGCTGCAAAAATTACATGCTCCAGAAAGCGGACATTTGTATGCATGGGCGCTCTAGACCGGGGCCTGCCACGAAGTTCGCTCAATGGAATATTTCAAGACTCTCCGGACACTCGAGTATTCGTGACTGGGAGACCGCAGATCCAACCTAATATGGGCAAGCGTCTTGCTGGAAGAGTAATCGATCTATCCATTAGTCCGAGGGGGGATGATATTATTGGATATATTCATACCAGGCTGGACAAGGACACAAACCCAGATGCGATGGATAGTAACCTGAAGGCAGACATCCTGAAGGAAATTTCTGAAGATATTTCTGAGGTGTAAGTAGAAGCAAGGCTGGGGAATCGTATCCACTAACCGATAGACATCTAGATTTTTGCTAGTCTCGCTGAATATCGATGAGTTCCTGCAAGGGCCCACAATCAGCCGCAGACGGCAAAAGCTGAGCACAATGACTGATGGGTTGGGGTTAGTAGATGCTTATGATGCGACGGTCGGTCGGATAAAGAAATAGGGTGGGGTGAAAGCGAGATTCGGCATGGCTGCTTTGATGTAGATTTCGCACTCGGAGCGTCCTTTGATGGCTGATGAACTTTGCCACGCTCTAGGAGTGAGAATAAGATCGGCGAACCTCGACGTTAACAATGTTCCTTCAATAGGGACATTGCTAACCTGTTGTCAAGGACTTGTTGCCGTAGACAAGGAGGCTTCCACTATCCGGTTAATCCACTTTATGGTTCAGGAGTACCTCCGGGCTCATCCCGAGCTTTTTTGTTCGGCTCACTGGTCAATAGCGGAAACCTGCTTAAGTTATCTGAATTCTCGGCAGATCAAGGCTCTTTCGGTGATTCCCTCTTCCGATATCCAAAGCACACCTTTTCTCGAATATTCATCTCTATATTGGGGAGTACATGCAAAAAGGGAGCTTTCAGATTATGCGAAATTTCTTGCGCTAAAGTTATTTGACGCTGCGATGACCACATATCCACTCAGATCCTCTTGAAAATAGGGGAGCTAGGGTTTTTTTATTCTAAGTTCGGTAAACTTTACTTGTTCAGCAGTCTGCACTGCGCATCTTTCTTCGGGATTGTTGAGATTATAGCTGCTCTGGCAGGGATGGAAGGTGGTGATATCAACCAAGAAGACTGCACCAGCAATACGCCTCTCTTGTTAGCCGCTCGATATGGGCACGAGGGAGTGGTAGAAATACTCCTCGGACAGGGTGGCATCAAGCCCGACAAACCAGGTGGGTTTTCCCGAACACCACTCTTTAGTGCCGCCATGAATGGGCACGAGGAAGTGGTAGAAATGCTACTCGAACGGGGTGAGGTCAACCCCGATAAACCAGATAGCGACGGCACTACTCCACTCTGCAGGGCTGCTTGGGATGGGCATGAGGGAGTGGTGAAAATATTACTCCGACGGGACGTGGTCAATCTCGACAAACCAAATAAGGACGGTGAAACGCCACTCTGGTGTGCTGCTTGTTGTGGGCCCGAGGGAGTAGTAAAGATGCTACTGGAAAGGAAGTAGTGAACATTCTACTCGAACGAGGCGACGTCAACCCCGACAAATCAGATATCGACGGCCAAACGCCGCTCTTGAGTGCTTCAAAAGGATATGAGGGAGTAGTAAAAATACTACTCGGGCGGGACGGCGTCGACCCTGATAAATCAGATGTTGATGGCTAAACGCCGCTCTTGAGTGCTGCTGCAAATGGGCACCAGGGAGTAGTGAAACTGCTTCTCGGGCGGGACGAGGTCAACTCTGACAAGTCAGATGATTTCGGCCGAACGCCACTCTCTCACGCTGCTGTAAATGGGCATGAGGGAGTGGTGAAAATACTACTCGTACTCGGACGGGGTGGCGTCAGCCCCAACAAGCCGGACAAATTAGGCGAGACACCACTCAGTCACGCTTATGGCTGCGGCCATACGGGAGTGGTAGCGCTACTACAGCCGCTAGCATCTGCCGCCCTCTCATCCCCGCCCAATCTCTCCCCGTAGTTTGAAGAGCCGTCTCCTAGTAATCGCCGTCCTTCTCTCACCCCCCTGTAAGCCTGCCATAGCAACTCTTGGTTGAATGAAATCTCATGCAATGGAAATGCACATATATATTACACTCTGTTAATACCCTATCCCTATTGTATTATATCCCCGGGTCACGACTTTCGGGTCAGGACTTTTGGTTTCTGTTTATTATCTGGAGTTTTGTGATTGTGGGGGTATTCATATTCTGTTTGATATAAGCTCTTCTTCCTGAGATTTCCATTACATGATATCCACTTTTACTGTTCCTTTATAGTTGTATGTTTTTCTTCTCTTTTTCCCTTCTAAAGTATAGATGTGAAAGTTGTCCAGATAGAAAGAAATACAAAGTGTGGTATCCTCGACACGTGAAGAAAAGCGACGTAAAAGTTCACTGTTGACTGAAGTGTGGTGGCGGCTGGTTTTTCCGCTATGGAAACGGTTTAATGAAGATCATACCCCATTGCACTCCTTAGAGTGTGAGCTTGAAGATGGGTTAGGAGGGTTATCCACACTTTTTAGTTTTGCTCCTCGAGGAAGGAATATGGCAAGGAGTCTGTTGACTGTGGAATTGACTCCCCATTCTGCGAGTGCAATAGTGTCACATAAACTCCGAGTACTCTCTTTGTAGCCAAATGCTCGATGGATGGTCCTGGATGCAGATCGCCTTTAGGGCTTATTATATTGGAGAGTAGGGTTCAACGAGTTTTTGTATATTTCCTCCAGGCTGCTCACGCTCAGCTCTGTCACATGAAAATTTTGCTCGGTTACTTCGCCAAATAGGGCTCGACTGTTGCTGTGACACCAGCTTCTTTTAGAGGCTGGTAGATAGCTCGAGTTCAGCAACAATGGTCTCAATGGGCAAGCCCGGCCGGGTTTTTTTTTCCGATGGCTGGCCAGGTCGGACCGCTGAGGGTGGCATTCCGGCTTCAGAAGGCCATCTAACAGGGCCTAGCCGCACTACAGATATCCGCAGGCTTCTGAGTGATCGATTATGATTACTCTCATGGTCGAGAGTTTTGGGGACGTGCGTGTATAGTAACACGGATTGAGTGGGATCCTGGTCTATGCATTGGAGACCGGGCCCATGTGCCTACGTGACTATACTAGTGCTGCCCGTTGTCTTTGCTATTGCCAATGGCCATTGGTTTGAAAGACCCCTGGGCGCAGATTTCAGTGCAGGTCAGGCGCGCACTGTGCACTCGGATTCTCCGGTAATCAGTTGTATCCAACATAATGATTGGACTAGGAAAATAACAGCTTGCGAGGCAGAATCAATAGGATAAAGAACACTCGGATAACCACAAGACGTGGATGAGGGGGATATGGATCTAAGATGGGTAGCCATGTTCAAGTGGTGAGAGAAATCGCTTGGTGCTCCAATAGCAATTGTGAATGTGCAAGGAATCAGTGTAAATTTATCTACATTTCAGGAATATATTGAGGAATAGGAGTTGCGTAGCATCCGCGCGACTCTTAATGCTTTAAACCTAGAGGGATGCGTTTAATCTCTCTTCATGTGTCTTACCCCAAACTAACTTATTAGAAGATATCTTCAAATATTTATAAAACTTGACCGTTATCTGAAGGTATTGAGGATAATTCTCACTCGTTTCGACGGTGACTGGACATAGATCAGGGCTCAGGTCTCAGTTTAGAGGAAGAGTTGTGGTGACTAAGTCGCCCCGGTTGTCTGGTTTCGCGGCGAATCTTGAATCCTGGATAATTCTAAGCTCAGGTGGGGTCATTCATGGACATATCCAATTACACGTTGGATTACGACTTGGGTTAGACGCTGGAGGGGATCTATTCTGCTTTCATGGATTCATTCCTTAATAGTTGAAGCTGGAAGGTCGTGGTAAATATAAAGTTAGCAGCCTGCTGCGAGAGCATGTTGCGCTATGAGGGTGTAAAACTGTAGTTGGCGGCCACAAGGGTGCCGGTATCAAAAATTATAACTTCTATCCGCAGAGAACCATATATGAGGTTGAGGGGAGAGGTTTCAGGCATGTATTGATACGGTGAAGGACTATGTGATGTTTTATGTCAGGTGTGTATGTTCCTGACTGCCCTGCCAATTCTTTTGCAAGGTTTCATGTTTGGTGCTGGTAAAAGTACTCGGGTATAGTTTAGTACTAAACTAGCCGATTCCACTAAGTTACTGTTAGAGTTGGTGGAAGCGGATAGTTGTCATGGATAAAGAAAGCGGTTAGATGAAGGACAAGACGGGATAATTGTTTTTAGTTGTTTCGTTTGTTCTAGAGGGAAGGATAGACAGAAGGGTTTCTGGTTATGTCTTTCATTTATTGTTATCATGGAGGTGCACAGGCAAATGGGATTATGCCTGAAGGAGAGATTGATAGGTGTGGCGGGCGATAGAATGGTTGAGATAGTTTTATTATTTTTATATAGACTTATGTTTAGTTAGTTTTGTTTTAGGATGACGAGCGAATGAAGTTTCCGATTATAAGTACCCTTTAATCTGAGCCCTGTGTCTAGTTCGAACCGTTTGACCACTACGCGATTTATCCCCCGCAACGGTTACAGGCTCTCCACGGTGTTTGTTCATCGCGGTGCAGGATTTGCGCTGTGCGGTACAGCGCTACTATGTAGATGGCACTTAGAGAGGGATGGCATTTCATGCTACCGATGCCGTAGGTATAAGCAGGTAATGTTGGCTAAAATTTAGGGGAGATTATTGGACAGCACTGTACAGAGGTATCATCCATGAGGCTCCACAAACGACCCCGCTTTTCGATCAGCCGTCTGGGATTCCATTGACCGGGCGACTCCACCATCTATCATCGTAATATCATAACAAGCAAAAAAAGGACAATGTCACAATATTTCAGTAACAATACCAACAGCTCGTACACGATTAACGTGTCGAATAATTTTACCATCGCTAATGACTGATTTAATATCCTTGCGTGGCTATCCCCACTAGATTCCAGGTCGCGACATCAAGATATTCGAGACCAGTGAGCGGAAAATGTAGGAGAATGGGTCTTACAAACCAAGGAGTCCAGGAGCTGGCTCTCTGGTAGTGGGGGAAGTGAATCCCATAACGGAGCTTTGTTTTGCTATGGAGATCCGGGGGTTGGCAAAACGTTTATTAGGTAATAGGGGCTAATATCGAGGAAGGGAGAGCGAGCGAGCGAGCGAGTGCTGACAAGCCACCGTGTTAGTTCGTTGGTGGTAGATAGCTTGTGCGATCGGGCAAGGGAACAGGGTTCCGCGGTTGCATGTTTTTATGGTCCAAGAAGGTAAAAAGGGTGAGCTCGTCAACCCCGTTGACACCATGAACCGTCCACCAATGATAAAAGCCAAACCCTGGATTATTTGTCTTAGGAGCCACAGAAGCTACAACCGGGGCTGTGGATTGCTTGTAACAACGAATTTTAATGATGTCAATTCAACTATTCGCAAAACGCAGGAAGCATCACTGGCTCACGTCAAACCCTCCGGGGTATAGCACCAACCAAGGAAAGCAAACTGCCCAACGAAAAGAGAAAAAAACAAAAAAACAAAAAAACAAAAAAAGAACAAATTAATAGAGTGCCCATCTCCTCCAACCTTGACCAAAACCATCAAGGCCAGAGCAGGGAAGGTGAACTGTCATGGAACATACTATGCAGGTGCACATTTACAAGTGCCAGGTACACACATTGATAGATGCTGTAAGCCATTCATGGGTAGCACAGATTCATTCTTCATCTAAGAGACGAACTAAATGGGGGATGGGATACTGTGCTCTTGTGCAGTCGGGATGTGGGGCCGGAGTGGGGGAAGGGTGGTTACGAGTGAGAATATGTGCTCTGGCCCCTTTACTCTCTATGACCGTAAAGGATACTAAAGGCTGGGTGGTGAATCACTTTAAGAGCAGTCGAGTAGTAGTGGGGTCCACTCATGCAAGCGTGATTTCCGACACACTTCGATCGAAGAAAAAACATAAAAGGGAACTGCTGACGTCCCATTAACAGTAAGAATCAGATCTATACGACAGTACACCCTGGATCCAGCATCAGTCCACCACGCCTACGGACGATCACTCATCTATAAGGTGGATCAACTAAGTTCATAAACCCTAGCTGTATTTCCCGAAAACAACTTCTCCATCGCATCCTTATCCTGACCTGACTTCTCCATCACCTTTGTCGCCAATATGCGCCATGTCTCCCATGCACTAAACTCTCCGGCTGGATAAATCTTTTCGAATCCGATCTTGCAAACCGGCCAATCGCTTCCCCAGATGACACGGTCAGGACCGAAAATAGAAAGGACCTCAGAGATCCAGGGCGTGATGTGGGCGATTACGGCATCCTCTTTTTGGGAGGTGGTGAGTTTGGAGAATAACTCGTCATGAGGGAGCTCTGCAAATATACCAGAGACTTTCATGATGACAGAGCGGTGAGAAGCAGCGAGGGCTTTGAGATTAGATTTCCAAGTTTGGAAGGTCGGGTGGGAGGTGATTTCGGCGGGGGCGATTTGGAGGTCTGGCTTGCAGAGATGGTCTAGTTAGTCAAAGGTTAGCAGCCATATTGTTATTGCCGGGGGTATAAGAGTAGGTGAACTGACTAACGACAAAAGCCCCAACTCCCCCAACACGCTTTGAGTCTTTAACAACATGTTGAACAGCCTTAACAACCTCTTCCAGCTGCCACAATCCACGACTCCTAGTATCGACCCCAATTTCAACCACCAACCCCTTTTTCCACACCCACTCCATACTCTCCCGGAACCTGACTTCACCAATAGTCCCCGAGGGTTTATCCTGCACTTGGTATCTAAACCCCTTCAACATCTTCTTCCTCTCGACACCCCCTTCCCCTTCAACACCTAGCAACTCATAAAACCTCTCGACGGCCAAAGCCCCAAGATTCATCGGAGCCCATGGTACAATTCCAAGAACGTACTTTCCATGGGAGTCCATCTTCGAAAGTCCATATACAAACTCAAACTCCTCTAGTGGCCATTCCCACGCCCTCTTTAATGCGACAGTTTCATTATTAGTGATTGCCTCATCCGAGGCGATGGTGTAATGTCTGTCCGCCTCGATGAACACAAACCCCTTAAAGTCAGCCAGCTTAGAAGGAGGGATGCCAGAGAGATATTCCGGGATGGAGCTTTTCTCATAGAGGGTATTTTCTGGAGGTGACCAGGCAAGATGTGGGTGGTGCTCTCTGGTGAAGAGGTGAACATGAGAGTCAATTATCTGTTCATTGTCTTCGTGAGCCCATTCGTAGTCTCCAGCTGTTTGTAAAACTAAGCGTAATGGAGTTGCATATGTAATAACCCCCCCGAAGTTCTTGCCTATCAGCAATCCAGCTGCTTTATAGGTCCCGCTCTGATTCTCAAAGACACAGCCTCCAGAGTCACCAGCCAGAGCAAACTCTTGTTCCCCAATGCCGATGATCGCGATTTCGGACGTTGGGGAGCCTTGGCCCCACACGACTAGTGACGCAGGGTTGACTATTCCACATGTGATCCCTGTGGTACGCCCAACCTTTTCCACTAAACCACCAGGGTATAAATCGCCGATCTCAGAAACAGCTATATCACGATAAATATTTCCGCCATATCTATCTCATTGATAGTCAATTAGTAATGCATCTGGCAGAGGAAGATATGATATCAGGACAGGTCTACCTCTCCTGATTGCAAGTGAAAATACAGTAATCAATCCTAGTCAGCCAGGAGACACGGGCCGAAAAGCTCGCAAGTCCCCTCTGTCTTAGTTCCTGACAGTATCTGTGCAAGAGGTCACTGTGTACCCCAAAATGGCAGTAGACAATTGACCCCAGCCTTGCACCACTGAAGGTACCAGTTTTGACCTCAGTCGGGTTGGTGGGGTTGACAAAGGTTGGGCCAGCAGTCGAGTTATGGAATCTAAACTCCTCTACCATTGCTTGTGCTTCGTGATCCTTTGCAGCTTTGATGCCCAAGCGTTCGGTGGTTATGCTAAGACTCGTATATTTTAACAACCGCCGGAACCTAGATGTAACTTCAGCGGTTGACGGGGAACAGATCGGATTCCCTCTAAGGCCTCCTAGAACACAATGTGCTGCGGTTATTCCTAAAACCTTTCCTGGCTCTGACCTTCGCTGCAGGAATCCTCCGAAGCTCCCTGCATCTTCTAGACTACCTGTTACCTTGTTAGATATTTTATTCAAGTTGTGGAAGGCTTACTTACCTTCTAGACCCACGGAGCATGGTTGGAGATCTAGCTGTTGTTGGTTCCTAACTGGATCCAGTGACCACCGGGTTTCATAGCCAGCGACCAGGAGCATGCAATCATCTTGTACCAGCAACCCTAGATTATTTGGTGGTTGTGGAAGTTCTGACGCGACCAGGTTCAACCCTGGAATTCCCAATATAACTGTTGGATTAATCTCTCCTCCGCTTTTTTCAACTGCGGCCAAGATACCATAGCACCTTGAACACTGAAATGTTGCAAGATCCGCGTAATATATTCCGTGATCTCGATGTTGTCAAACTCGTAGGCCCCTGGAAGCGGCACTACCATGGGCCCTGGCATGGCCGTTCTCTCTATTTGGGACCTTGTGTATTTCGCTTGATCACTGGTTTGATATGCGTAATCCTGAAGATAATGCTGGTCCCTTTTGCAATCACACCCAATTAGTCTCTACCTATCCTTAATTTTGTCGAGATATAGAAATGCGGGTATCCTCTGCATCATTCACTTACCACAAGGTCTTGTTCACCTTGGGCATTTTGCCTTGGTTCACGACGGGTAGGAGAGGAGGGGGCATCACGATGGGTAGGAGAGGCGAGTGGGGGGAGGTAGGATCTGGTTTGTAAGAATAGTGAGTGTCAACAAATATCAGTTTTAAACATAAGGAGAACTACATGAATCTACCTGTGATGATTGGGAGAGAAATAGAGGAGATTGTGTTGAAAGTGGGGCAAATTGTGCTGGAGATGTAGAACGCTGGGGAAAGCCGGGGATGAAGCAAACATAGATCTTTAATACCGCAAAAACTCCTGAAATCCGCCTTCCAATTATCAGCCATGATCGGCGCATTAGTCCGGGATAGGTTTAGCCTGGCTGGTTAACAGAATTGCGAATACCGGTTAGCGAGATCCAAGCAACTCTCCTATATCGTGTCGTAACTCAGAGTACATCAGCTCTGTTTGGCAAGGCTTAGCTCCCGAAGACCGAAGCAAGCGAGTAATCACCGGTATATATACTGTACAGTACGTTACTCATCAATTTTTTCCATTTTTTTCCTTGTGAATATCAAGGAATGGAAAGTCCGCGAATAAGTGCTCGAATAATCCCTTCCATAGCTGTACCTTGGGGGACTACTTGAGTATCATACTCCGGCAAGGTGTTGGTGAAAAAGGGCCCTTCTCTGTTGATATAATAAATAGACATGTGTGTATAGGAGACAGACCTATTAGTCGCATTGCGAAAGCCATGGACGCAAGTGGTCGTGGTGTCCAGTACTGTGCTGTACCCGAGTCCGGTAGTCTTATAAATTAGAGATACAGGACAGGGTACAGTAGGCTTCCGGGAAAGCTCTATTGCTTGAGGAAGATGATACGTAGGGGGCACCATGTCGCTGAGAGTGGCTGACGAATTAATAAAATTTCTTTTCAATGGGGGGGCATTTTAGATAGATAGTTGATGTGCCCGGGGAGAGGAGGGTTAATTGTGGGTTTTGACAACATAGATGGTTTTTTTCCTTCCTGCGGTGTATGCGATGTGTAAGCCACCCCCCTCCCATCCCCTTTTGATCTTTTGCTGGGATCCGAAGTGTTTCTTGTGTGCTGGTTCTGGTTCTGGCTGGCTGGTAGCTGATGGGCTGTGTGTGGGCTGCCGTGCTATGTGTTGTACATTGGACTTGTGCCTTTCAGGTCGAGGATTGAAACTGTTCTTGGGAGGGATGTCTAATAAAGGAATATGGAAGCGGGGAAATGGGTGCTGATTCCTGGCTTGCGAGTTTGTATCGTTAGTTGTGTTAGCTTGCAGTTTGAACTCTGAGATTAGGCGAGTGATGGTCTGTGACAGCGAATAAAAGGATGGGAGGAAGAGTGGCGATGGCTGGGGTACCTACTTGGAGACAATAGAGCTCAAGTGTCGTAGAGAGTGTGTGAACGAGCCAAAGAAGTGTAGAGTCTACTTTTTTTTGTGTATGATACTGTCAATTAGCTTAATTTCTTTGGGGGGTACCGTGAGATCAGCCCGCTTGGTTAGTCCTTTTTAGAGGCAAAGACTTCTGGGAAGGATGATCGTTTTCCCGACACAGTATAAGTTCAGCCCTCAGGCACGTTGGATGTCATTACCTGGTATTCAAAATTCCGTTAACCTGTCAAACTGGACCTACCCCGGACTGACGGACTGATTCCTGCGAATAATCTGGTACCAATAGTGGATTTCAGGAGATTTTAAGGTAGAGTAACCAAGGATGTTGTAATTTCTTTGAAGGTTTTGCATCCTAGATATGCTTTGCTGCCTCGGTTGTTTGGTTTAGTGGTAAATCTTGGATCCTGGATGATTCTAAGCTCTGGTGGAGGGTTATTCATTGGCATATTTGATGACTTGTTGGACCACGACTTGGGTTAGCCGCTGGAGGGGATCCATTCTGCTTTGATCGATTCATTCTTCCATGATTGGAGCGGGTAGGTCGTGGTAAATGTAGGAACCTGCTGTGGGAGCATGCTGCGCTGTGAGGGCGTGAAATTGTAGTTGGCGGCCCCGAGGTGAGCTGGTATTGAAAATCATATCTTCAGAGAACCTTGTATGAGGTTCCGGGAAGAGATTTCGGGCATATATCGATACCGCGAAGGGCTATGTGATGTTCTGTGTTAGGTGTGTGGGTTTTTGGCTGGTTCCTTCGCCTGGTTTGGTGTTTGGTGCGGGCATAGGTATAGTTTAGTACCAAGCTAGCAGATTCCAATAGGTTACAGGCTCTTTACGGTGTTTGTTCATCGCAGTGCAGGATTTGTCTTGTGCAATCGTGCTACTAGATAGCATTTAAAGCGAGATGATATTCATGCAACCGATGTAGTAGGTATAAGCAAGGTGTTGTCGGGTGAAATTTAGGTGAGAACCAGGTTCCACAAAAAGACCCCTCTTTTTCTTCAGCCATGTGGAATTCCAACCGGACAACTCCATCATCCATCATCTGCAATACCCAGACCAGCAAAAACAGAAAAAGTCACAATATTTCAGTAACAACACCAACACCTCGAACACAATTAAAGTGTCGAATAACTTTTACTGTCGCTGATGACCGAGCTAATATTCTGGCTTGGTTATCACCACCCGAGCCCAGCATACGGCACCAAGATATTCGCAACCGCTGGGTTGAGGGTATGGGGAAATGGGTCCTACAAACGGAGGAATTTAGAAGCTGGTACTCGGGCGGTAGTGGAAATGGTTCCGATAACGCCGTTTTATTTTGCTATGATATGGGGATCCAGGGGTGGGCAAGACGTTTATTAGGTAACAATGACGAGCCATTGAGGGAAGGGAGCAAAAGGCTGAGTGCTAATAAGCTGTGGTATTAGTTCGTTAGTGATAGAAAGCTTGTGCGATCGAGCTAGAGAGAAAGATGCCGTGGTTGCTCTCTTTAGCGGAAACCATGACGACCTCTTCAGGTTAGGTTTAAAATTGACTCGGAAAACTCTCACTACTTTACTCAATTCTACAACTCCGATATGACTCTCGCTTCACCGCTTGGGTTGCGTATGACTATTGGTGAGGAGTCCGACAAAAAGAGACTACGATTTCCTATCCAGTATACAATTGGTGGTGGTGGATCAAGCCGATGCACTGCTTATGCAAAATTGGGATCACCTAGAGCATATCTTCAAACACCTCAATTTGATACCCAAGGATCCGCATGGTTGTGACTTTTCGGCGCGTGAGGAACTGGTATTTAGACACTAATGCAAAATACTTCCGACAGACGTTGGTGCTCGGCTGGTTGGTGACACCGGAGATGATGGGGTTTTTTAATCAGAATATGTTAGGTGCTGCCGGGAGAGTGAAGACTCAAGCAGAGTATGCAGGGTCCATCATTGTGGGGGTTCAAGTTCGACAGGTAATACCATCTCCAGCTCCTAACCCAACAGTTCCTCTTACTAACTATCATATTACTGACATTCACAAGAATAGATCCTTCAACCTCAGCCGCAGGACCAGACGTCCGCTTCAACCATTTCACAAAAGTAGTCCTACCCTCACTCCCTTGAAACACCTCCACAAGTACATTAATCTTCATACCGAGTTACTTTGACTTCATCCGAATGCGGAACCAGCTCCACAACACCCCTACCTCCGTCAGTGCCATCTCCGAAAAAACACCCGTCTCCTCCGACTCGCGCGCACGGTCACATTGCTTCACAGGCGGTCACTCGGTTCTTCTTTACACTGGGCGGGCGCACCACTTCCGCTGTTACCTCCGCGGAGTCGCAAGCGTAGTATTCTACGGGCTGCCAGATAACTCTCTTTTCTCCCGCAAGATCGCGGGTGCCTTTATTAGGCGGAGCATGGGGGAGGGGAGGATTACCGCGCTGCCGATGGTGCGTGTGATATTCTCCAAATGGGATGCTATAAGCTGGAGAGGGTCGTTGGTAGCAAGAGGGTCAGGGTTATGTGTACGGATAAAGGTGACACGTCTGAGTTTGTTTGACGGGCCACAGTGATTGTGTGATGGAGATTTAAAAGCGCTGCATATAATATTGTAACTTGATAATTGAATACAGTTGGTCAGGAGGTTCTACAATTTTGGACTCTTGGCGAAGTGTTGAATAATCCGCACACGTAGAAAGAGATTCATGAGCCTTAGGCTCCCTTTCCCATCTCGCAACCCTCAACCGTAATAATTCGGAACTAGCACACGGGTAATTCCAGCAGCGCCCTCCTCCCCCGGTGAATCAAAACGCCAAAACAAACCCCCGCGAATGCTGTAGCGGCCCCGTATCTTATTTATTCCACAAAAAAAAGAAACTCCTGCTCACACTCTTAAGAAACTCGAGTAAGAACCTAGAACCACCATCCCCCCTCGCAATTAGTCTATTCACCCATCCCTATTCGCTTAGTGGAACAGGAATCAATCCACTCACAGCCATTATCATGCAGCAAATACTAACATAGGGCGACAGTCGCTCCCCGATACACACGAACTTCCAGAACATACCGAAGAAGCTGTAGTAGGCAAACAAGGTCAGATGGGCAAGCTGGAGGAGGAGAAGAGAAAAGGAAGGGAGAAGGGAACAGATATTCTTATCCTTCCTCGAATCAACCATTCCAGAGACAGTCTGGCGATCGTATGTGCATGTACAGATTAATAGGAGGATTACTAGGAGCATTGCGTCAAAGCTGAAGAGGGCGGACTGCATTTTTCATTTAGTTTTCTTTTTTGCCCAAGGATCGTGGTGGTGGGGGGAGCGCAAGGGAGTAGATGCTCCCAGGTGTTAGGTTCCTTTCGATATAGCTAATTAATATACTCAGGTATGCGACCTCACCAGAGCTCAATACTTTCAGCGCTCTTATCCAGAATTTTTATGCCTCTAATGGTGATGGCACCTTCCCCCACCCCGCCGTTCATCTTACCATGTCTACTGTCCCCGGTTAGGACATCGCTATTAGGACTTTTATATCTTCCAGTTTCGGTGTTCATCCACGGACTTGAGAAGGAACTTGAGGAGGTTCTGGAAATGTTAGATAGAGTTTGTAAATATGTGGCTAGAGTTATCGTATGTTTCCCGCCCTTAGGGTAGAAGTGAGAGGAGATGCTGACATTTGAACTAGGCTGGCAACACGCAAGCCTCCGTTGCTATTGGGAAGTTCTTGATGAACACACCTAGTTTGGCACCTGGCATACTTGGCAAACACTATCGGAACCCAGATCGATCTATCCAACAGGTTGGCAAGCGCCAACTTCGGAGCCACTACGAGTAGTAGGGTAGCTTGGATCACGCTAACCGGTATTCGCAATTCTATTAACCTGCCAGGCTAAACCTAACCAAGGCTAACGCGCCGATCATGGCTGAAAATTTGATGGTGGACCTCAACTATCTTTGCTCCATCCCCGGCTTTCCCCCGCCATCCACATCTCCAGCTCACTTTGCCCCGCTTTCTACACAACCTCCTCTGTTTCTCTCCCAATCATCATAGGTAGATTTCAAGCAGTTCTCCTTGTGTTGAAAACTCATATTTGTTGACGCTGACTATTCTTAAAAAAACAGATCCTACCCCCCCCCCTCCTCTCCTACCGGTCGTGATGCCCCCCTCCCTCCTGCCCGCCATGATCAAGCAAGACAGAATACCCGAGGCTAAAAATAACTTGTGGTATGCGCATGATAGATAGGATACATGCATTTTTAAATGTCAAGAACATTAAAGATAGGTAGAGACTAATTCAGTGTGATTGAAACAGGAACCAGCGTGATCTTCCGGTTTACCCATATCAAACCTGCGATCAACCGAAATACATGAGGTCCCAAATGGGGAGAATTGCCCTCGCAGGGCCTAGGGTAGTGCCGCTTCCACAAGCCTACAAGTTTGACAACATCAAAATTACGGATTATATTACACAGATCTTGCAAAAATTCTGTGTTCAAGGTGCTTACGGTATCTTGGCTGCAGTTGAAAACAGCAGAGAGGAGATTAATCCTACTGTTATATTTGGAATTCCGGGGTGGCGTCTGGTCGAGTCAGTCCTCCCACAACCACCAAGTAACCTAGGGTTGCTGGTACAAGATAATTGCATGGTTCTGGGAGCTGGCAAGGGAACTGCATGGTCATGGTCAGCGAATCCAGTTCGGAACAGACACCAAATAGATCTCCGACCATGCTCTGTTGGTCTCGAAGGTTAGCAAGCCTTCCCCAACTTTAATAAAATACCTAACTAGGGAACAGGGGGTCTAGAAGAAGCGGGGAGCTTCGGAGGATTCCTCCAGCAAAGGTCAGCACCGGGAAGGGTTTTCGGCATAACTGCAGCACGATGCGTGCCACCAGGCTCAGTTGGGAGTCAGATCTGTTCCCCGTCAGCTGCCGAAGTTACATCGAGGTTCAGGAGCTTGTTAAGATATACGAGACTAAGCATAACCACCGAACGCTTGCCCCTCATAGCTGCGAGGGATCGTGAAGCACAAGCAATGGTTGAGCAGTTTAGATTCCATGACTCCACCGCTGGCCCAACCTTTGTCAACCCCACCAACCCGACTGAGGTCAAAACAGGTACCTTCAGTGGTGCAAAGTTGGGGTCTATTGTCTACTGTCATTTAGGGGTCCACAGTGATCTCTTACATAGGTACTGTCAGGAACTCAGACAGAGAGGACTTCCCAGCTTTTCGGCCCGTATCTCCTGGCTGACTAGGATTGATTGCTGCATTTTCGCTTGCAATCAGGACAGGTAGGCCTGATCCTGATCTTACATCTTGCTCTGCCGGATGCATTACTAATTTACTGTCAATCGTGTAGATATGGCGGCAACATCTATGATGGTGATGCTATCTCTGACATTGGCGATTTATACCCCGGTGCTGTGGTCGAAAAGGTTGGGCGTACTTCGGGGACAACATTTGGAACGGTCAACCCGGCCTCACTAGTTGTCTGGGACCAAGGCTCCCCTACGTTCGAAATCGCGATCATCGGCATCGAGGGAGACACCTTTGCTCAGGTTGGTGACTCTGGAGGCTGTGTCTTTGAGAATCAGGATGGGACCTATAAAGCTGCAGGATTGCTGATAGGCAAGAACTACGGGGGAGTTATTACATATGCAACTCCTTTACGCTTGCTTTTACAGACAGCTGGAGACTACCAATGGGCGCACGAAGACAATGACCACATGCCCTCGATAATTGACTCTCATGTTCACCTTTTTACCAGAGAACACCTACCACACCTCGCTTGGTCAACTCCCGAAAATTCACTTTCTGAGGAAAACTCCATCCTGGAATATCTCTCCGGCATCCCTCCTAAGCTCGCGGACTTTAAGGGGTTTGTGTTCATCGAGGCGGACAGACTTTACACCATTCCCTCGGATGAGGCAATCTCTCAAAACGACACTGTCGCATTAAAGAAAGCGTGGCAATGGTCTCTAGAGGATTTTGAGTTTGTATATGGACTTTCAAAGACAGACCCTTATGGCATGTATGTTCTTGGAATTGTGCCATGGGCTCCGATGAATCTTGGGGCTTTGGCTGTGGAGAGGTTTTATGAGTTGCTTGGTGTTGAAGGGGAAGGGGGTGTCGATAGAAAGAGAATGTTGAAGGGGTTTAGATACCAAGTGCAGGATAAACCCTCGGGGACTATTGGTGAAGTCAGGTTCCGGGAGAGTATGGAGTGGGTGTGGAAAAAGGGGTTGGTGGTTGAAATTGGGGTCAATACCAGGAATGGTGGATTGTGGCAGCTGGAAGAGGCTGTTAAGGCTGTTCAACATGTTGTTAAAGACTCAAAGCGTGCTGGGGGAGTTGGGGCTTTTGTCATTAGTCAGTTCACCTACTCTTATACCCCCGGCAATAACAATATGGCTGCTAACCTTTGACTAACTAGACCACCTCTGCAAGCCAGACCTTCAAATCGTCCCCGCCGAAATCACCTCCCACCCCACCTTCCAAACTTGGAAATCTAATCTCAAAGCCCTCGCTGCTTCTCACCGCTCTGTCATCATGAAAGTCTCTGGTATATTTGCAGAGCTCCCTCACGACGAGTTATTCTCCAAACTCACTACCTCCCAAAAAGAGGATGTAGTAATCGCCCACATCATGCCCTGGATCTCGGAGGTCCTTTCTATTTTCGGTCCTGACCGTGTCATCTGGGGAAGCGATTGGCCAGTTCGCAAGATGGGATTTGAAAAGATTTATCCAGCCGGAGAGTTTAGTGCATGGGAGACATGGCGCATATTGGCGACAAAGGTGATGCTGAAGTTAAGTCAGGATAAGGCTGGGATGGAGAAGCTGTTTTCGGGAAATACAGCTAGAGTTTATAAACTTAGTTGATTCACCTTATTGGTGAGTGATGGTCCGTAGGGATGATGGACTAATGCTGGATGCAGGGTGTACTGTGGTATAGATCAGATTCTCACGGTTAATAGGACGTGAGTTGTTTCTTTTTAAGTGTTTTCTTCGATCTAACTGTGTTCAAAATCACTATTGCATCAGTGCACCCCACCACTACTCGGCTGTTCTTAAAGTGATTCACCACCCAGCCTTAAGTATCCTTTACCGTCCTAGAACATAAATCGGCTAGGGCACTCACTCTCACTCGTAACCACCCTTCCCCCACTCCGGCCCCACATCCCGACAGCACAAGAGCACAGCATCCCATCCCCATCCCCCCTATTTAGTTCCACTCGCAGAGGAAGAATGAATCTATGCCACCTATGAATGGCTTACAGCACCTGCCAATGTGTCTACTGTACCTGGCACTTGTGATTGTGCACCTGTACTGTAGCTTCCATGATAGTTGACTTTCCCTACGCTACCTTTGATTGTTTCGGTCAAGGTTGGAGGGGGTGGGCACTCTATTAATTTCTGATTTTTTTGATTTTTTTCTTTTCGTTAAGCCCTTCGCTCTCCCGGGGTGCCGCTATACCCCTCAGAGTTTGAGGTGAGCTAGTGATAAAATGAGCCATATTTCCCAATCTCTTATCCTCCAACGGTTTCCCATCTGATCACAGCACAACATTAGGTCGTGATAGAACAATTATCCGAAAACTCACATCAAGCCCTGAATAACCAAGCATATACTAGACCCAGCACCAGTGTATACATACTAGCTGCCCTCTCGACTGACGGTCAAGCTGTGTCTCTGTATATATGGTAGAGGAGGTAGATGGCCGGGGACAGTTGTTGGAAATATCGCACCGCACACACAAGAAGAGATTGGTATTGCTATTGAGTATGTTGGAATACAAGAAGAGAGATTGAGACGGGAGAAGAACTAAGGTGACAGACAGGGAGCAAACAATACTAGATAGCCTCGGTAAAGGTAGCATAGAAGAGGTACTACCAGTTTTGTGATCACTACGTAATCACTTTTCCAACAACAGTAGAGGATGGTCATAGTTGGGTGGGGATGGTTGAGGTCAGGTGGAGATGGTCAGCAACAGCGGGGAGGGTTTCCAAAGGCCACAGATGGTTGAGGAAGAGCGGAGATGGTGAAGAACGGTCCAGAGCTGCCAGCGATATCTGAGGATAGTACGAGTGATATCGCATGAACTAAATAGAACCTGTTCAGATGTGAATGATCACAAATTGGGTAGGACAGGAAAGTAGCCCCCCTCGGGACCTTGAGGGCTTTTATCTTGTGGGAAATTCTGCTAGTTTGTATTGTGCGGTCAAGCAAATAGATAAATTGTAGAATTCATACTTTTTAAGATCTATAACTTAACGACTAATCCAAATGAAGACATAAAAGTCAATTAAATAATGAATGTATAGGACTCATTACCAAGAGTTTGTCCATACAGACCAAGAGATTATTTTACTTACGAGAAGAAAAAGAAAAGAAAAACTGCGGGAGAGTAAGTAAAGTGGATGAATCTCACAGTTGATTTCCTCCGTATCCACGATAACAAGACATTGATAGCAGCTCACGAAAGTCGACATGACATGCCAGGGAGGTTGCCAATATCAAAATACGTAAACCCTAGCTTGACCGCAAGGGTGTGTGGTAGACAAAGCTCATTCACTCGCAGCCGCCATTCGGCATGAGTGATCTACCTCCATACTGTCTTTTTCCAGGTTGAGATTTGTCTCCTCCCTGAGCCCTTTATCTGCTCGATCGTCACATCAGCATAACCATCTCTCCACCACAATCCAGCAGCCTTATTTCTTGGCCTTTTCTCTTCCCCTGAATATTGTTGGTTATTAGTGTAAAATGGCATCGATATCTAAGGAAACCTTGTAGAAACCTAGATTCGTAGCCATTAGCGGATTGTCGTGGTGTACCTTACCTAATAGTATTGGCCATATATACATTTTCGACCTATTTTCCAGAATCTTTCTCCACAATATTTCCATCTAGGCTTTGCTCCATTGCATCTGGTGTTTTCATCCTCATCCAGTCTAACACGAAAGGTATTCGATGATTTCATCCTTGGTGGTACTGTACCTAGTGATACACGTTTCACTCGTTTGGCAAGACCCTTTCTGATCTCAGCCTGAATGTTGGGTCTTCCGCCGGTGATGAATATCCTCATACTCGGTAACCTTTCCAGGACTTGTTGAAATTTCCAAAGAGATTTCAGTAGTAAATAGTAAGAAGAAATCAGCTCTGGTGTGAGCAGGTCTGCAAGTTGCTCCACGCCCGCCACCTTCCCCTCCATGGCCAGGGCAAAAAAAGTTATTCTCAGAGCTGGCCACAGCTGGCCCGCTTCTAAACTCGTTAGAGTGTGCCGCTCGCATATTTCTCTAAGCCGATCTGTATGCCCCAGTTGGTTGTCGATAGAGGTCTTCCCGATTACTTTGACTGTTTCGTGATATGGTTTTCTATATCTACCACATCCAATTTGGAATCTGTATTGCGCATGCTTTGTTTGTTTGTCCTGATATCTCCTTGGTGCAATTTTGGCTAGTTTTCCGATCGATAGCTTGAACCACTTGTTACATTAGTCTTCCTCTTGCTTTTGTCCCTACTTCCAGAAGGGAGTCTGCTGCAAGGGTGTTCTTGCCGAGTCCTGGGTTATGGAACGCAGGAAGCTATTCGGTATGCTGGACCGGAGGAATCATGTCCGGTATGCTTCCCGCCAGTTCTCAACCCTATCAAGGAGCTTCTGTAACTGGCCTGGCCATTCTAGACGAGGTACTCGTACATCTCTTTATCCTGTGGACTTCGCTGCATTTGTCAAAGTAGGCTTCCATTTGCCCGATGGTTTGTTTCTTGCTCTGCGCTAGTTTCGTGTTTGCCCTTTCCACAGCTTTGCGATTAGATGTAGCATTGCTGAGGTCCTTCGGGGTCCCTTCGATAGGCATGATCTCCTCCGAGCAGAGTTCTACAAGTGATTAGCAGTCTTGAAATTTCTCAGTCAGCCCATAGGTTTTCTCTGGTATGCCAAATTCCGTGAGGGGTTTTATTGACCCACCCCATTGCACTATGTACCGGTAGTACTCTTTATAGTTATGCCTTCTTGCAGGGTGCTCTTATGGTCTTTGCTCTGCTGTTCGTATCATGAACAGTGCTCTTTAAAGCCGCAACAGCGGGCTACTGCTAATACGACTAAGAGCTGGGCGACTCGTTCCATGACCTCTTTGCCTTCGACGTCTGAGGCTGGTCTTGACTCCTATAGTGTTTTGATAATGATGACACTGATTTGCTGGTGAATACTGAGGGCTTGTAAAATGTCTGTCCTGCTGGTCCATGCGGGTGGGCAGCAAGCCGTTAGTTATATTCATGGTCCTATTAAAATCAACATTAGCCTTGTCAAACCTGCATAATTTGACAGAGGGAATTTGGAAATCTCATACGTTCATCAACGCCGCAAGGTCAATATCATCAACCTCAGTATTCATTTTTAGCAATCTTTCCTTTTTCGTAACAACTCTTACTTGTTTTTTCTACCATTGCGCGCTTCACCTTGGGGATCATATCTCCAATTGAACCGAGATATCGCAGGACCAGGTTCTGACAGGGTCACCACAGCCTATATCGTTGTTAGTGGCTACTGATTCAGTGGTGATAATCTTAAGAGCTTCTTCCTCGCTTTATTACATTTGACGGAGCTGGGCTTCTTGCATATTCCAAACGGCACGAGGGGAGTTATACTTGTACCATCAATCATTGCTGAGAGATAAAGCGACAATTTCAAGAATCCTATTAGACTCCATCTTAATCCTCATGGTCGCAGGATAGCTGACCCTGCTAATTCCAGCATCAACCTTCCGAGCTATCAGGTATCTCATGGAGAATCCCTTACCCATCCTCCGTAAGTCAAAGCATTAATAAAGCTTGCAACTGTGAAAGTGATCAATGTTTACCATTTTCAGAGAGGGGGGTTTGGCAGTTTGTATCAGTTCAAAGCCCATTAGCTTCTATGGCTTTGATGTAGTTATTGTCTGGGATATAAATGTTGCTATTGAATCTTGTTATGCTAGGTGGGCTACGAGATTTTCGGGCACACTATTAAAATTAGGGATCCCAAATATCAACAATGGAAGGAATTTGCTAACAGAATGGATAGACGGTCAATCAAGTCTTGTTTCTTGCGATTGGCTTGGATCTGAGCCTTGATTCGGACAGCTGCAGCAGGGACTCGATGTCAGCTTATGATATTAGTGAAGCGTTTGGTGGCACTGACTGGATATTGAATGTTGTCGTACTAGGCTAGTTAGAAGATTTTCCAGCGCTCTATAGAAATTAGTCAACCCAAATCTTGGGTATGGAAGGAATTTCCTGCTAGAATGGAGCAACGGTACATCTAGGTTTGTATATGGCGATTCACTAGAATCAGAGTATAGGCAGCGGGAATAGCTAATCTATGTCAGTTTGCAAAATTAGGAAGGGGTTGGTGATTGTCACAAATTGTGACTAAGCCAAATTGTTTTCACATGACAAATACTTATTAGTCATAGGTATGTTTATGTTTCATGCTATGTAGTCAGTTGACTCATAGTTTGTTCTCACATGACTGGCACCCGCATGTCATCGTTATGTTATGATTGGTTGATGTTTCTATGGCTCATGATTGTCAGTCATAATGAGGTAATGACTTTCACATGTGACTTATATTATAAGTCACGGGTTTCGCTCATGTGACGCAGCTTGCGCACATGATTGGTTTTATGAGTTTGATTGGTTTACAGCATGTTGCGTAGCGACTCAAAAGAGTCAGCTGATGGATTTTGGGCATGACAGGTGATGTGTCATAGGACTACATAACTCAAGTTATGAGTTACTACGGTTAGGGTTGTTAGCGTGAAGATTCTAATAAGTGAGACTAGGTCACCATCCCCACTCCTCTCGCTTGTGGGGCCCTCCCTCCTCTCTTTATGGGGTTCTTGTTCTCGTTCGTCGTTGACTCCCGCTCATGAAGTTTGGTTCTCCCCCTTACCCAGAACTTCATTTGCACCTCGCTTAGGTTTTGCACAGTCGGCATTCAGTTCCCTTGGTTCATGGTTGGCGCTGAGCTTTGCCAGCCATTTGCAAAGTACATTTCCATTCCAGTTACATGGCCCTGTCAGGGAACACTTTGGTTAGTAACTTCACGACCTCGTCTTTGTTTCGCATTCGGAAAAGCATCGGCCACGGTCACTCTAGTCGGTCATCTCAAGTGTTTGGACAAGTCCTTCCTTCATCCCCTCCCTGGTTTTTGTCCCGTTGCTCGGTTACAGCTACTCTACACCCTCCTGGCTAGCACCTTACTGCCCTCTCCTCTGGTTGGCACCCTACTGCCCTATACACTCCTGGCTGGCACCCTACTGCTGCCCCCTCTGAGCGGTCGACTTTCGGTCGCTATACAAAAACACGCCTCGGTTACACACATTCTCTTGGCGGCCGCTAATACCGTTGGGCTGAGACGGGGGCACCCTATAGAGAGGTGAACTCTAACATTGCGACCGCACCAAACACTGAAAGTAGAAGATAAAGATAAGGTAAATAATTCAAAAGAATCAAACGGTAAAACTTAATATAGTTAAGCTCGAAGCTTCACTCAATTTGTTCTCTTGAGAAAAAGTTGGTTGTGGAAGTAGAATGCCAAAGGCTTAAACTTAAGTAGATATGAGATTTAAGCCTTTGACATTCACCACTACTGCAGACATTGTGCGAGTACCCTGTCCTGCTCAGGGTTTGTCCGAGGTCTACCATCCATCAGGATCTATCCTGCCGGAAGTGTCGGACCAACCCGGGTACACTTAACTCGGTCAATAGGATATGAGTTTCTGCAATGCATCTCCAATACAACTGCAGGTGGAAAAACTCTTCGTATCGAAGTCATACCAGCGGCTAACTGTTATGACAACAACCGGAATCAATACCTAGGTGGTGGACTTACTGGCCCAGTGGTAGTTTCGTCTATACAAGCTATGCAGTCCATCATTTAATCTAGACGACTATCTAATTTGATAAATTGACATGCAAGCTCCCCTGGTGAGATGTGGCCAATGGTTGGCGAAGTGGGCACTACCCATAGCCAGCCTTTTGGGACATGCTCTACCGTGATAAGACTCATACCTCTTGTAACATGTATACATATTCCGGTAACTGTATACAGCAGCGGAGTGCAGGATTTCCTATGTTTAGTTGGATTACTTTGCTTGTTTTGATTAGTTTGATTATTTTACAGCCCCGGAGCTATATTAGGGCCCGATAGCTTGTGTTAAGTTTAGTTTTGCATGTTTATTGTTTGTAACGGGGGTACCCTATAGAGAGGTGAACTCTAAGGTTGCGACCGCACCAAAACTCAAAGTAGAAGATAAAGATAGAGTAAATAATTCACGAAGAATCAAAACGGTTAAACTTAATATCGTTAAGCTGAAAGCTTTA
>Ga0307509_10002142_pt1 | contig 32452 bp, 41 predicted proteins | sample 10_EM_MG_FD_202245 | JGI IMG/M metagenome (GOLD analysis project Ga0307509, IMG submission 202245) | Populus trichocarpa ectomycorrhiza microbial communities from riparian zone in the Pacific Northwest, United States - 10_EM | ecosystem: Host-associated > Plants > Roots > Unclassified | place...
TAAATCATAGCTGACATTCCACGGATGTCATAGGAATCCAACTCGGCGAACACTACCCCATTGACATGAGGGGGACGCCAATGGAGTAAGTTATAGTTTGGGGCGACGTTTACCTTATTCCTTTCAATCTGGGATAGTGCCAGACCACGTCGAGACGGCTGAACATAAACGATATGCACGGCGCATGGACGCCCAAGTAGTGCGCTCCAATCTGTATCTCATAAGTCAGTAAGTAAAACCCTGAAAGAGGCTAATGATTTAGGAAGTGACTAACCTGTGGGCCTACGGTTGGGTGCCGGGCGAAAAACCCGGGCAACAGTTTCGTTTTGGACTGCCGCGTGGCCATTATGCGGTGGATCAGGTAACATTTGTGCTGGCGCAGGGTCATTATCTCGTGAACTTGAATCAGGTACCTTTTATGGGTGGGCAGGATCATTACCAGCTTGAACAGGTACATCCGGACCGGCCACCGGAACATCCCCTGGGGGAGCCTGTCCGATCTGTCCGGCAGCAGGGACGTTGACTTGTGCTGCTGTTACGTTTGGACCAGCCGCACCCGGAGGAGCCTGTCCGAGCTGTCCGGGAGGGGCGACGTTGACTGGTGCAGCCTCTACGTTTGGACCAGCCGGACCCGGAGGTGCCTGTCGGCGTTGTCCGGCAGCAGGCAAGTTGACTTGTGCAGCTTGTACGTTTGGACCAGCCGCATCGGGAGGGGCCTGTCCCAGTTGTCCGCCTGCAGGGACGTGGGCAGGGGGAGGATCTAGAGGATGTTGACCAGGGTTCCCTATACTCATTGCAGCCCCCCACTGATTTCGGGCCCCTGGCCGTAGTAATGATGTGTGCACGATGACCTGCCCACGGGGCATTGCGGGATTTGGCACTACTATTTTGCCTTTGTTATTGGTGTCATTCAACTTCCGGCCAGTATTCTTAACCAGTTCCACGACTGCCTCCTCAATATCTTGTAGCCGATGCATATCATTGGCTGCTACTACGGAGATGATGAGATCGCAGGCAGGACGCAAGGTCCTCATGCCTGTGTATATTGGCACGAAGTCGGCGCCAGGGAAACCTTTGCCCGTTTGCCCTGCTGGCGCCAAGCCCCTTGCTATCATCTGATCCTTCGCACAGTTCCGCCACTCTGTGTACATTTTCTTTCGAGCCTAGACTTGTGTGAAGCCAATGTTTAGCTTATGATCGCTAATCGCTCGACCGCCTGGGTTGGTGCGATGAAAGCTGATTCCCCTTTGAGGCGAACTAGGCTGTAGTTGATCTGTCTGTCCCGGCGCAAGGACTCCGGCATTTTGCATGAATACATACTGAATGTTGATATTTTGCGCCATGTTTGTTGACAGTTTGTTTATATTGATAGTTGATTTGGAGATTCTAGTCTTGTGAATATAGAGGATGTTGTGGATGTTGTGGATATTGTTGATGTCGGATTATCCTTGGTCTGAACTTGCTGCTCTCGTGAACAACCCACATTATATATACAACTCTCAGACATTCAAGATGGTTTGAAAGAATCATGAATTGTTTGAATTGTTTTCAAGAATTAAGATGCATCAAGAACTGACACCTCGGGGGTCCATTAGTGTTTCAGTCGTTTCCTGTGAACCCAAGATGATAACCAGCTGATACCATGTGAGGTCGTGATTCACAACGCTAAACCTATTCGACCGCTGGTGATACTCGTGCTTCTCAGCCAAGATTTGCCTTCCCCATTTGTCATAGTAAGATTTGCAAGGATTCTTGTGCCAAAGAGGAATAGTGTGTATATAGTGCATGACTAGTGTGCGCGCTAGCATCCGGAAGATTGAGATTGCGTAGACACTTTCAGAGTTGATATGGTGAGTAGCGGTTAGCCTGGATCGTCCAAGAATCCGCTATAATAGATAATTAGGAGCCGCACTAGTTATGCACGACTTGGCACACTATACCTCTTTGGAAGAAAGATTCTTGCAAACCTCACTAGGACAAATGGGGAAGGCAAATCTTGGCTGAGAAGCACGAGTAGATCAGTGTCACAGGGCTAGGCCCAGCATCTCCGATTCATTCACACGTGTTAACATCGAGACGACAACAATATCACACTAGTATCACCCACACTGGACTCCCCAGATCGGCGGGGCCGAATTCCCTTATGCCGGTCAAATGTTCATTTTGTCGCCCAAGATACGAGCGTGCAGGCGCATACAAGACACACTTGCGAAGTGCGTATGCAAATCTTGATATCGTACTCGCATCCACCATACGGAATCCACCTGCGGACGTTCTTACCGACCGGGGGACTGACCTGTCTGACGCCAACGAACCCATCGAACACTGCGATTCTGACTATGAATCAGATCCTGCCGGAGATACAGCCGGTAGTGAGCGCGACGCACCAGATGATAAGCTTAGACAGGAAGCCGAACCAGATGTAGTCGATGACAACACCTACCAAGTCACTGTGGAACAGGAGGATATCCGGGCACCGGGGAAGCCATTGGAGAGGTTAAAGAGTATAAGCAAGAATGCAGGGGTTTGTGCGAGAACCCATGGGCTCCGTTTGCTTCTGCACAAGGTTTCAAACTTGCCTCTTGGTTTATTGAGAGCAAAGTCTCAAAGACGGGCATTAACGATTACTTTTCGAATGATATCGGAAATTCGACATCCGTCAGCTATAACTCTGTGCATACGTTGGAGAAGCTTCCCCGACATTTGGATTCGTATAGCCCGTATCTGCAATGGTTGGAGGGACATGTGGAGGACGGTCAGAGAACATTACCATGCTTCTATTGGAACGTCCTAGACTGCATGAGATATCTACTTCGCCAAATAGCCTATCGTAATGACTTGGTCTATGCGCTACGCCGTGAATAGGACCACAGCGGACAAAGAATTTATACAGAAATGCAGACAGCTGATTGGTGGTGGGACGTCCAAGTCCTGCCGCGTAGCCTCTTTTAGGTGAAAGCATAGTAATGGATCACAGGAAACACTCCCGGAAGGGGTGACTGTAGTTCCAATCATTGGGATGTCAGATCAGACGAGTCTCGCCGGCTTCCCCGGAGTCAAGAAAGCATGGCCGGTTTATTTGACGATCGGAAATCTTCTGTTGACAATATGTAACAGACCTGGATCAATGGTGATTCTGCTTCTTGCGCTATTGCCCATTCCGCCCAAGCTCGCAAAGTCCTGTAGGGCTGACAAACTCCAGAGACTGATAAATGCCGACACACTCCGCGTAATATTCGAACTCATTTTTGTGCCATTGAACGGTGCACCGCGGGAGGGCGCCCCTATTGATTGTGCTGACGACAAGATCCGGAGATGCTTCCCGATAATGTCATGGTATATTGCGGACCCTATGGAAAATGTTACCCTGCACCGGATCAAATCCAACGCCTGTCCTAAATATAAGGGGCCTCCAGAAGAATTAGGAGGCCAAGCCGGCCACCATTGTGCTAGAGATTACCCAAGATACGAACAATACGAACGCGAAAACCCCTCCCTAGATTCGGAGACCCACGACACTGCTCACGCTCGCTACACGAAAGAAACTCATGGTATCAAGAGGGGGCAAAACATTTTTCAAGAACTCGTGAGAGTTTCGACACCTGATCTGCACAAGCCGGATATGTTTCATACAATATATCTAGGACTCTTCAAGCATATGATGGACTGGATTCAGGGATTTCTCAAAAAACATGGGCGACAGTAGGCCTTCAACGACGCCTGGAAAGCTTTCCCCTCTTACCCTGGATTCTTGGTCCCCAAAAAGGCCAACAGGGAGGTTATGCAGTGGCAAGGAAAAGAGATGAGGAATCTCGGGCATTGTTTGTTGGGAGTTCTCGCTGTGGCGTCGAGACAGCCTGATAGTACGCAGATGCAACCCTTCAGACGTGCTCTCAACTCTGTCAGGTCACTGCAGGACTTCACCATGATGGCTCAATACCGAAGTCACACACCCGAGACTATATCTTATAGGGAAGAATATGCGACGCAGTTCCACGAGAGGAAGGACATCTTCTTGGAGTTTCGCATATCCAAATGGACGCAAGAGAAGGCTGATGAGTTGCGCAAGAAGGTGCGTCGTCAGCGAGTCCAGATCAGGGAGCGAGTGCACCCATCCCAACGGCGCCGGATCTGTAACAACGATCGTGCAGAAGAGAACGATCAATGTATGGAATTGATACATTCTGAATCTAATTTCAACTTTGTTAAGATGCATCTAATAAGTCACTTTCGCGATCACATCTACATGTTCGGCAATATTCCGCTGTATTCTACCGAGTATGGAGAGCTCGCACATAAGTAGCAAATCAAGGATGGAGGGCGACGCTCAAATAAAATCGACGCAGCACGACAGATACTAAGCAGCTACGGTTGACAACATGTGATGTGCATGAGACTTTTGAACTTGGAATTCCTTCAACGTGCAGGAGCTGATTTACCAACTGAGATAGTAGAACATTTAGAGAAGACCAGGCCCGCGCCAACCCCACCAGCCCATTGTAGGATTCTGAAGGGACGTCGTGATAATATCCACGACGTCGTTGATTTTGGCAGAGCATGCGATATATCCCCGGAGACAATATGTTGGGAATTGATACAATATAGCCGACTGAGCCTGCCTCCAGAGCGCCGACTGCCGGAAAATCCAGCGATACTTCCAGCTTTGCTGGTGGAACTACTGACCATACTGGAGATCCTGGTTCTTGCGTTCCTGGAGTCAGGTGTTTACAACATATACAGGGCCCGATGCACGGGTGCTCGACTCTTCCGTAACCAGACCTGTCGGAATGATTGCGTTTGGATACAGGCAGGTGGGGAGAATATGTATGGTGCGCTCAGGGGTCGTCTCCTGGCAAGGCTCATATCTCTGTTCAAAATCCGGTAAGGCTATATCCAGCACAATAAGGTCTATCGCCTCGCCGGGGTTCAATTCATGAGCCTGGTAGACTCCGGACCACCGTCGGACGTACACAGTCTGGTAACCGTTCAGCTCAGAGACGTTACCCGAGAGCTCACTGTTGTGAATATCGGGACAATCTTAGGCGTGGCGCACCTGATACCGGAGACAGAGCGGCGCTGGCTTGTCAACAGTCGGATCAATTTACGCACATTTAACGGGATCTGTTGGGATCACAGAGGGGGCTTGTATAATAAAATAAACTCGGGGAGCGACGTAGCCTGGATGTGGGCTACGTTGCTCCCCGACGGAGCTGTAGCATCACGATCACAACTAGGCGATAAACGTGTATAATAGACAAGTATATAGTAGAGATATAGATATAGAGAAATAGAAACATCTAGAAACAAACAAATTATGCACGATAGCAGTAACAGTAGTAGGAGGCAAACCGGCAGGAATGACTAGGGTGATATCGGCGGCAAGTTGTCATGAGCACAGCCTGAAGCAGAAGGAAAAGGGGGTACCTTGAGGAGGCGTCCAGATGCTGCCGAGATGGGAAGCACGAAAAGAGATGTCAGGAGGTGAGATAAGGGGCGGCAGAAGAGAAGGAGATGTGGGGTGGCGGCGGGATGTCGGTAAGGTCCGACGTCACGTCTGGACGCAATCGGTGTTGGGAATGGTGTCCAGACGCTGAGGACGAAGAGGACGGAACAACGACGTTGGATGCGTCCGGACACGGCCCCGGCGCCTCAGACGCAGGAATAAATTTTGCTGATGTAGCCACATCAGCAAAAAAAATACCTTACGTTCTGTCTCTCCCCACTCACCCTGTGTGCCGGACGTTCCAGGCGCTTAAAACGTAAACTCCTGTTCTGGGTGCGTCTGCCCTGGCTCATTCCGTCCGGAAGTGAAAGGGCCGCGTCCAATGCGTCCGGACGCGCAAGTCCGCATCCGGACGCATTGGACGCGGCCCTTTTTGCGTCCTGACGCATTTGAACCCCCCTGGCGCAGCCACGCCCCTGATACTCAACCCCCAGCGCCCAGCCTCTTCATACCTTCGCTCCCAATGCACCCGTTCCCATGCTGCCCTTTTGCGGACGTCTTGCGGCCGCGACATCTCTCCTCCCAGCCTCCCCCCCCTATGGCCCCGCCCGCCATCTTTCTTCCCATGATACCCACTCTCCTTTAACCCCGTCACTAACCTCTTCCTGAATCCATTTCTCATCCGAAACCCCACCAACATCACCTCCGGTTCTCCGACACTCCTGGATTGCCTCAGTCCTCTCGCGTATTCAGCGGATGTTTCCCGTCATTACTTCCTCCGCCCTCATCCCTCCCAAGACGTTCAGCCCTTCCTCCTCCACCCTCTGATCCCAGCCCGTCTCCTCCCATATCCGGCGGACGTCACCCCTCTCTTGCCCTTTTGTGGGGCTCTCTCCTCAGCTCTCCACATCCTATCTCGTCTACTCCATGCCTCGCGCCGCCTCCCCGGCCGGTTACAGTCCGCTCGCGGGCTCCCACGGTCTTCCCCGGCCTCTTACAGTCCGCTCGCGGGCTCCCACCCTCTTCCCCGGCCTCTTACACTCCGCTCGCAGGCTCTCACCGTCTTCCCCGGCTTCTAAAAGCCCCCCAGACTCATTCCCGTACCTGTCAACCTTCAGCTGCCCACTAGACCACTTATCCAAGCCTGCGCAGTTTATAACCATCTGCCCGACACATTCCCATGCCTTCCGAACCTACAATTGCCCGCTAGATGCCTTACTCATACTTGCGCAGCGTATAACCATCCGCGCAATTCATTCTCATGCCTTTCCTGCCCACCAACTCGCACACTACTATTGTTTGACCATTCCTGACCCTTTTGGCATGCGTAATTTCATTTAATTTAATTACATATATCCACACGATCAGCGAGTCGTGATAAAACCATTCTCCCTATCCTCTCGATCGGTTTCTTGAACATGGGATCCCGCCTCCGCAGGGACTTAGCACTGCGCTTCACCAACCAGTGCTCCCGGATTGGTCACATGTTCTCGCCGCGGCTCCTGCCGACCATCTCCTTCTGTATAAATGAGGCCGCCAGCGCCCTCCAATTCTTCCAGCTCCGTATCACTACCAAACTCGCGCCTCAATGCGTCCTCATCATTGTCCTATCCTGCCGTCCTCTCAACCCGCTTTACCTGCTCCTTTGCGATTCTGGCAGCCAATGTCGTCCTTATCCGCTGGATTATTCGACGTTGCCAAACTCTTCGTGTTTTGCCCCAGGATCGCGTCTGACGTTCAAGCAGGGCTATCTATCCGTTAGCTAACGTTTCACCCAACTCGAGTACTTGCTATTTTCAAAAGTGTGCAGATGCCCGGGCCATCGGGGGATCCGGATACTTTCGAAACCTGCCAGTACACCTTGTTTTTCTTACCCCTCGAAGTGGCCCTTGTGAAAGCCACATTATCGATACAGAGGCCAGTCCGCCAACATCGCAGTGCATGACAGAATATGGTGGCTGTCAGACAGATAAACGGGCCATCGATCTTATCCAGGAAACCCTCATCCGTCATGCTTTTCCTTTTCGGGCCAGAGTAATATTGAGCAAATATCACACCTGGAATCTGGGTTGCTAGGAATCTAAGAGAAATTGGCTGTCCGCCGGATTGGATCGATTTAGTCTTACTCCGATTAGAAACAAGCCCGACAAATGTTAAAAAGATACCTCATAGCTGCCCGGCGTGCAAATGAACCTATCCTCCGCCAGTAGGTATTCCACGCTTCGTGCGCAGGCTGTAGGATCCTCACTATTGAGCTTATAGAGTTCTGTTATAGCCTTCTTTGCTGTATGCAGATACTGAGATCTGCATCCGCTGTGCTTTGCCCGGATCTGCAAATCTGTGACCAGCGGCCACTCCATTTAGTCTAGGATAGGATGTCGGTTATCGATTAAGGGTAACATACCTGGTCATTTGAGGGTGGGGTAGCATCAGCAAAGTCGGGAAAGCCTAATTTGGTCCGGGCATCGCTCCAACATGTGCGGACTTCTTTGGTCAGGGTAATTGGGTCCGGAAACGGATTGACGAAGATCGTCCAGTCCCACATCAGGTCACGGGATCTGGCCAGAATGGTATGCTCAAGCCTGTTGCCATATTTCGCCTACTGCTGGCTTGCTGTCCTCCGCTATCCAATTGCCGGACGGTTGGATCTGGGTGACCTGGGGTTATGACCGGTATCGCAAGTGGATTGAAGTCTGTAGGCGAACGGGAGGGAATGGCAGATGTACAACCATTTTGGCTAACTCGTTCTTGAGCAGACGTTCTCCGTCCGGGGTAACTAATCCTCCTGCTGGAATTCTGGGTATTCCCAGGGGTGATTGTCAGTATCCAGCGCGGCGAGCTAAGAAACTCACGCCCAATTGGTCTTTGCGCTCCCCAGGCCGATGGAGGATCCATATCGTCCCCATGCTGGCCTCACTCGTTCTCCTCACTCTCCTCACTCTCCTCACTCTGGCCATCATTACCCTCATATTCTCTATCATTAGAGTCTAGACTCTCATCCGCTGACTCTAAGACCTGCTGCCGGTTGTACAGGACAGGCGCTGGTTCCTGGAGTCGTGAAGAAGCTGGCTCCCGCACGGCATCCCTCCTCCTACCTACAGCGGACCCAGCCATAACAGACTCAACACTGCGTGATGTTATTATTGTTAATCCGTCCCTGGACCCAGATCCCCGGAAACGTCCGCAAAGGACCTCCCTTCGCCCTTGCCTTGCCTGCCTCAATGAACGCGGTCGGTCCGCCATAAGTCGCCGCTGTGGCTGTGACATAGTATGCAGGTGAATAGTGATAGAAGAGAATTGCAGTGTATGACGTTGAGGTGCAGGTGGTGATAGGAAGCCTCTATTGGTAGGTAGCTAAGGGCATGATGTGGGGTGTGAATGTGGAAGATCGAAATGGTCGGCCCAGCTTCCTTAAGAACTAAGGACATTCAGAGTTCATCACTGGCATTCATGTCCGCTGGCGTCAGCACACACCGCGCGTCCAAATTGCACCTTGATACCTGATATAGGAATTTGCACCCGAAGACTTGGCCGCGCTGCGATTTCACTGGGGCAATACGAGTGTTAGGTACTTGGGGTTCCTGAACCTGATGAAAAAAGGTTTATCAGAATGTACGGACTAATCTAGTTTAAGTAGGTCTGCTAAGCGGACAGAAACAAATGCGGGTAAGGCTAGGGCTTGGGCCCGGACGCTAATCGCAGAAAGTGAAAGCTGCCGCTAAGGCTCAACGGATGGGATATAAGATGAAAAGCTAGGATAGCAATAGTAAGGAAAGAGGCAACCCCGAACGAAAAACGGCTAGAGAAGAACAAGAATGATCTGCATAAGGCCAAACCGCAAACCGCTAAGGCCAGCAGAGAAAACATAGACGAAACCAAAAAGAGCTGGAAAAGAGCAAGAATAATCTCCGAAGATTCCGAGAGCAGGTCCCACGAGCTGACCCGGTAAACCCTGAACAGCTCCTGGCAAACGAGAATGGTCTGCAAAACTCTAACAGAGACCCCGTAGAGCAACAAACTGTCCGTAGACTACATTGGGTTTGGGCAACCCGAAACGGCAACAGCTGGGCCAATCCAAACAAGAAATGTGTGGGAAAGAATACAAGGATAACTTGCAATACTCTAAAAGTTAAACTCGAAATGAAAAACACCCAAAGGAAACACCCGCAGGATCTGCGGACAGTCGCAAGTCTAAATTAAGTATTCTGATCCGGGCAAGCAGCCCAGACGTAGCGGGCTAATCTAAAACAGAAATAGTCAGGAAACAGCTAGAATAACATGAACTCTAGAAACAATAATGAAAACACCAGAAGGAAAAGTGGAATTGTCCATCGTGGCCTAGTACTTGTAAATTGCTTGAAATGGACCTGCATCCTCGGCTAGCGAGACATTAGCCACAATGGTCGGGGCAGGAGAGCTTTGTTCGCAGAGATAGTGAGCCAGGACAGAAACGGACTTGAGCGGACTCCCAACGCCCGTTTCTGCCGGAACTGCGGCAGACCTTGCCAACAGAATGGATGAAAAACCTGGTAGTCGTAACCGGAACTTGCAAGGTGTAGAGTATGGACTCAAGGCGGTTGGGCAGTCAGCGGGCGGGCTTAATTCTCGTCCGACTTCTTAAGCTGTGGGAATTTCCGCACACACATCGCCGGTATGTGGATCCTCGGAGCGGGAATGGCTTCTGCCGGGCGTATCGACTTGTGTCACCAATGTGTTGACAGGCTGCTCTGCCCCTGAGGCCAGCATCAAAAGATGCGCGGCTGACCTTCTGGCCTTTGCCTGCTCAGAGGCTGCAGACGCATGATGGTGACTCGGATTGGGAGTAAACGGAAACGGACTGTTTGTCGGACTAATCCTGTCAGCCAGTTGCCAACTCAGATTATGCTCCCCATCGCATGTGTCCGGCTCAACCTCAATGCCGGCATCGATTGCCCCCACCTGGCCGGCCACCTACCTCTGGGGTCCCGGACTTCAATCCGAACCGTATGGCTCATCGGCCACTTGCATGACCGCGAGGGTGCGTTTACCACTGTTATTGGCTGGAGTCCGGGATGCTTTCTTTAGGTCAGTCTCCCGTTCTCCTTGTCTACTAGACCTCAAAACACAAGTGCCTAAGTTAGCACGAGGGACAGAAGCTTGCGTACCAGAAGACTCTTGCTCTGATTCGCCAACCTCCGCCCAATTGATGCGGTGTATTCGCCCAGTCTTTTTTGAGGTATTGCCGCTCCTGGTAGTCCTTGTTGATGTGGTTCGCTTTGCGGCCGCAGCGGACGACTCTGGCTGGTGGCAATCTGAACTCTGGCGATCATCGCTACCGGCGGACCCGTCATCCGAGGGGTCTGGAGGGGGGCCCCGGTTATCACGTGGAGCAAACCTGATCTCACCGGGAGGAGGACTGCTATCGTTTGTATCATTCCTTCGATGGCAACAGAAGAGCAGATCCATTGGTTCGCTTGGTGGATTCAAAGACCACCATATGCGGACAAGGCGGCTATTTGTGATTCGGATCATTTCAGCAAGCGGCAGCGGCTCCTCAGGATCGTCCTGCAGCAGACGTATACCCTGTCTCGTCGTACCAATCAGCATACGAAATCCGACACCCGGTGCCATGGTTTTGTCTATGCCCGCTAGCATGTTCGGAAAGGTGGGCTCAGTTAGCTCCATCCAGTAAACATGTCCACGACTTTGCCACTGGATCTTGTCCATCCGGACAGGAAGTGGGCTGCTTAGGCGGACTACGGATGGCTCATCTATCCGGAGACGGACATACCGTGGACCGGCGAGACCTGCCGGAGCTGTATCAGCATATATGGTACATCTTTATTGCGGACGCTTGGGGATAACTTACGATGATTTCTAGCGGGGGTGGGGTCTGCAACCGGAACAGCGGCAACGGGTGCTCTCAACATGTCTCTTAAGATACCTTGATGTTTTTTCGCTATGTCCTTTAGCAAAAGGTCCAGGCATTCGGTAAAACGTTCGCCACAGGCATTATTAGCCTGCCAGAGTCACGACCTCTGGCTAACAGGCCGGAGGGTAAGAGCATGTGCCGGGATTCCTGCCCATTGTCTGGCAGTACTCTGCTTCCACCCTGTGATCCTGTCTTGCTCTATCTTACGTTTGATAGCATTTCGCCAGGCTTTATACTCTGGACTATAGGTTCGTGGGTGGGGGAAGCTGGAAACGTGCTTACACCAGGTAATATCGCCGTTGTTTTTAAAGGACGCCGATTTTTCAAAACTGAGAGCAACCTTTGAGGCTGCCATTGTAATAGTGATCGGGGTGGGGGGTGGTTGATGGATCAGAAAGAGGCTGCTTTTTGGGGGGATTTAAATGGTCCCTCAGCGGATGGAGGATGGCCGCTAGTAGATGCTGGTACTTTTGAGGGTGAAGGATTGTGCAAGATCCGAAAATAATAGAGCGGGCCTGGCGGACGGTAAAGGGAGTTCTGCGGATGGTAATGGCTGTGAAAAGGTAATTGGCTAGGGAAACGTAGATAGGTAATCTCAAATTAGCTGAGGATACACTGGTGATACTGTGGACGAGTGAGAGGTTGTGCTAAGCGTTGTGGGTCCTGTTAGGATGGGCTGGCGGATCGAGGATGTGATTGTGATTGGGAAAAGGATTATGGGGAGAAGATGGAAGGGGGGGAAGAGAGAGCTTATATAGACCGCACGAGGACGGTTTTAGTGGGGTTCGCAGGATTGTACCCTGTACAAACTTGAATATCTTGAAAAGTCATGTGACCCACCTACAATGACGATAGGTTTCAGATAAGGTTTTAAGCCACAAGGAGCCGCAGAGGAGCCCCGACCCATGAGCCAAGGCCCTCCCATACTCTCAACAAAGAACAGGTTTCCCAAGTTAATCCGTGAATAACGGTTGGCCGCTTGAATGTCTGGACCCACTGGTCATGCGACTAAACAAACTTGAAATTTTCCCGATTTACCTCTTGAGAGAAACCTACCCTTCACTTTGAAAGAATCCGCTGCAGCCGCTCAGCCCATCCGCTAGACTACTTGAAAGAGAAACACCACACACGATGACCTCAAAGACAACAAAGTGTCCTTATTGCAGGCGACGTTATCAACAAGCCGCTGCATACGAAAAACACCTTCAGACAATGCATGTTGATATCGTTCTTTCCCTCAGCGCGATTGCGGACGCGGATTCCATGAGACCTAATTTTGTTCGTGATGAACTTGAAAACCTGACCGACTCAGACTACGAATCTGATTGCAGGCTCGAGATCCCAGATTTCCATTCAGCAAGTGGTGAGATAGATGATATGCAGAATGATTCAGACACGGAAGACATTTCCCACCCACCGGTCAGCATGTGCCCTTCGGGTCAAGAAACTATTCCAGGTGCCAGCAGACCACTCGGCGAAGTTGCTGGCTATACAGAGCTCAACAAGGCCATGACAGATGACCCTTGGAGGTCTTTCTCATGGGAAAATGACTTTAATTTGGCGAGCTGGTTTGTCCGGAGCAAGGTAGCCAAGTCACAGATCGACGCGTACTTTGCGGAAGGTTTAGGCAGTACGGATAGCAGATCATTCCGGTCTGCCTATACCTTGCGACCACACCTCGACATACTGGACCCATTTCATGAATACTTGGTGTGGGCGGAAGCCAGTATTGATGATGGTCGACATGCAACAACTTTCTATTATCGAAATATTATTGACTGTGTCCGCTAGCTGATCCGTCAGGTCGCGTATAGCTGAGATATGGTTTACGCACCTATTCGAGAATATGATTCAAGTGGGGAGCGATTATATTCAGAGATGCATACGGCGGACTGGTGGTGGGATATGGAGGTATGAGATACGTCCTGACAAGTTTTTGGAGTGGTGTTTCCCGTGCTAACAGCCCATTCCGTTCCTTGGTAGAAAGCTTTGCCCGCCTGGTCGACAGTGGTGCCCATTATCGGATTGTCGCACGAGACGCACCTTACCAATTTCTCCGGAGATAAGAAAGCCTGGCCGGTATACATGACGATCGGCAATATCCTTTCGAGGACAAGAAGCAGCCCTGCCAAGATGCCAATCCTGCTTCTGGCATTGCTTGCAGTACCGCCAAAGTTCACTGGCAAATGAGCCCGTGCCAACGAAGCCCAGCGGCAGACGAACGTGGATGTCCTGCGGGCTGTCTTCGATCCTGTCCATGGCACCATTACCGCAGGTTGCCCGAGAAGGAACGGTCATGGATTGTGCAGACGGCAAAACACGCCTGTGTTTTTCCATTTTGTCGGCCTGGATCGCGGATCATGCTGAGCAGGCAGCCTTGCAAGGAATAGGCAGTAAGTCATGCCCAAAGTGTGAGGTTCTGTGCGAGGAGCTCGCTGGGGATCCTCGGCGGATGTATGAGACCCGCGACTACATGCTATATAGAGAGAAAGCCTTGAGGCTTGGGCCGGCAGAAGCGGCCGGGAGTGCCGAATACTTTCCGCAGTTGGGCGTGAAAATATGAAACAATGTATTCACCGGACACAGCCGAGTACGCTCCGCGGACCTACACAAGCCGGACCTCTTACACAACATCTACCTTGGCTTATTCAAACATATGATGGAATGGGTGGAAGGCTTCCTGAAAAAGCATAAACAGCAGCAGACGTTCGACAATGCCTGGAAAGAAATTCCTCCTGACCCCGGATTCAGCGTACCAAAAACGGCCTATCGCGACATCACACAATGGCAAGGAAAGGAGATGCGCAATCTGGGCCGTTGTATTTCAGCCCTATTGGCGTCTGCATTGCGAAATCCGGACAGTTCTCAGTATCAGGATTTCCAGAGCGCGTTGAAGTGTGTTAGCGCGGTGGTGGACTTCACTCTGATGGCTCAATATCGCTGTCATTCACAAGACACACTTTCCTACATGGAAAGCTACGTGCAGACATTCCACCGGACAAAGCTCATTTTTCTTAAGTTCCGTACCTCGAAGGCTACCTGTGCTCAAGCAACTGGCCAGGATCGGGAGCTAAGGGAACTAATGGCAGATCAGCGTGCTAAAGAAGTGCGCCATAGCACCATCGCTAATCGCCGTCGCCTGGCTGATCAAGAGAGGGTTGAAAGGTCTGATCGACGGGCAGATTTGATATGGCGTGAGAACCACTTCAACTTCAGCAAGATGCACTACCTGACTCACCTTGCCTCCCACTTACGGAGTTTTGGATCCATATTGATGTACTCAACCCAGATCGGTGAACTAGTACATAAGAATCAGATTAAAGATGGCTACCGCAGGTCAAACAAGAATGAAGCCGCCCGACAGATCTTGTCGCACTATGGCCGCCAGCACACCCTAGGAATATGGTTGCAGACAGTAGAAGCACTTTCGAAAGTTGAAGGTGTGATCGTGGTAGAAGATAGTGGGATGGAAATGCTGACTGTGCCAAGTCGCAGCACACCACGCCGCGTGCTTAAAGGCCGTATGAAGAACACCAGCACGTTGACCGAATTATGCACCGCCCTTCATATCTATTATTCCGACAGGATGGAGGAGATACTGAGTTTTATCAGGCAGACCGCTGCGGATGACAGGCGGTTGCCTGCTGACCCCGCCGAACTCGGGTTACTTCCTGTAGAAGGATTTGCTCAGCTTGAAATCCCAGTCGCCGACTTTCAGGAAACTGACAAGTTCCAGATCCACCGGGCCTGCTGCACTGGAACAAGGGCATTCCGCCACGATGGCTCTAGAAACGATGAGGTGTGGGTCCAGACTGGTGGGGAAGCGAACTATGGAGATTTACGTGGACGCGTGGTGGCTCGGTTGCTAGCACTTTTCAAGATAAGAAATATTCTAAGAGAGGCCGCAGCTGTCCATCGCCTGGCATTAGTTCGCATACTCGATCCGATCAATGGTGGCAGATTTCACATTCCGAGCGGACATATTCGAGTCGGCAACCGGATCAATGGTCGAGACATGCGAACAGTCAGTATAGGGGCAGTGATTGGACAGGCGCAGGTAATTCCTAGCCGTGCGAAGCAATGGATAGTGAATCACAGGATTGATCTGAGGACGTTTAATGAAATATATTACATTATTCTATCCAATTATGTACAGTATTTATTCGGCTGAGTTGAAACTGGGCACTTAAGGTAGCAGTTCGCGTATGGAGTGTCCAGCTTCAACCTGGCCTGGGGAGTACTACACGATCCGCGGGCAATTAAGGCAATGTTTTAAATAGGTTGAATTGTTCTGCATGAATATACGGCCAAGTTGAAGCCGTACGCTTATGCTGACAGTGCCCATATTCAGTGTCCGGCTTCAAATCGGCCGGGGGAGTACCTCACGATCCGCGGGCATTTAAGGGAATGTTTTAAATAGGTTGAATTGTTCTGCATGAATATACGGCCAAGTTGAAGCTGTACGCTTCAGGTGGCACTGCCCATATTCAGTGTCAGGCTTCAACTCGGCCGGGGGAGTACTACACGATCCGTGGGCGTTTAAGGCAATATTTTAAATAGGTTGAATTGTTCCACGCGAATATCCGGCTGAGTTGAAGCTGGACACTTAAGGTGGCCGTTCCCATATTGAGTGTCCGGCTTCAACTCGGCCGCGGGAGTCATACATGATTCGCGGGTATTGAAGGGAATGTTTTAAATGGGATGAATTGTTCAGTATGAATATACGGCCAAGTTGAAGCTGTACACTTGGGGTGGCAGTGCCCATATTGAGTGTCCTGCTTCCACTCGCCCGCAGGAGTACTAAATGATCCGGGCCATTTAAGGGAATGTTTTAAATAAATTGAATTGAATAGGCGGCCAAGTTGAAGCCGGCGACATAAGGGAGAGATTCCCGTAGAAAGTGTCCAGCTTCAACTCGGCCGCCTGAGTTCTGCGGATCATTAATGCGAAACGATGCTCTCCTGTGGGAAGAGAAGCCAACCAAAGTAGGGGGTCTGCATGGCGGCCGCGCCGGGCGTCTTATGAACAGTAAGGGAATTATGGAAATGACAGTAGGGTGCGGACTAAGAAAAAAGCGACGTAGGATGGCAGCGGATGGAAGCGGATGGATGCGGACAGATCTAGGTCGCCCGAGGTGTGAAGGTATAAGAGATGGTGGCCGGACGCGCGCAACCGCAAGGAGTAGGCAGGAGGCCCGTAGACGAGAGGATAAGGGGGCGGATACAAGGGGGAGGAAGGAGGAGGGGGTGGGGCGGCAACAAGCGCGTCTGATGCTGTGGAGGGAAAGTGGGGCGTCCGGGTGTACCAGACCCAAGAAATGAAAGGCAAAGAAGGCACGGGAGATCCGGGAGGACCTGACGCAAAAAGCGGACGCTATTCGTCCGGAAGCGAGCTCTCTCCGTCCGGAGAAAATGGTTTTTTTGCTGATGCAAGCCCCGCTATTACACGGAGCCGGGGGGGGGATTTTTCAGGTAATCCCCGCCCCATCCCTGTCTGGGGCCCATGCACACTCATTCGCTGGACTGGGCCCCATTTCTTATCATCTATTTTTAACTGGAACTGGTCTGGGGTATGAGTGGGGTGGGGGCCTGAGTGGGGACAGGGGCAGGGAATGCCGAAAAAGCCACCTGGCTCCAGCCTGTTGAGCAGGGTAGGGCGGGAAAAGGGTCACAGGCCTGTGTTTTTCGGGTCCGTGTCCGCCCCGTAACGACCTCTAATATCACCTACCTCAGCAAAACGCCATCCTGCATCAGATGCGGTAGTGTTGCATCCTGACTCTCATAGTATGGACTCTGCATCGTGTGCTTCCTGTGCATCCTATAGTCAGGTGCCACATCTGGTTGCGTCTTGTGCATCTGGACAGCCCTTATCGGTACCGGGTTCTGTCCGGACGCATGCACCTAACAAACCCTGCATCCCATGCATCCAGACTTCAAGCTCAACACTATCGCACATCAGGATTTACCAATACTCCTGCGCATCCTTCCTGCCTTCTTCGAGTCTGAGGCTCAGCCCTCAGGTGAGGAAGGGGTATTTCTTGGCACAGGAAATATAGTTGGTACTGCCCCCAGGTAAGAAAGCCATCCTACCCTTAATCTTAAATTTACGCTACAGACCCCGGGGCAGTGTGACACTGGCATTCAGAGTTCTATTTTCAGAACATGATCTTTGAATGAGCGAAAATGCCAGCTAACTCCAGTCTGAAAGTGAGTGATAGCCATACCATTCTCTAGGGCCTGGTGGTTTTTCGGCACTTATCCTCAAACTGGACGCGACGCAACACATTATTTTCATTACAATACTCCAAGTCAACATCCACACTCCGGGGCCACAGCTGCAACACTCCACCACAGCTGCACTAATGATCCTGAATCTGATACATGGATGTTCCTGGGCTCGATGCCAGCTATCCAGCCGTATAACATTCATCCCCAGAGGGCTATAATTCATGAAGTTATAGGGTTGAATGGGGTGGGATACATGCGATCCCAGAACTCGATGGCAGATTCCTCCACAACCGCCTCCCCGATCCTGGATCTGATTACATGAGATCGTTGGGCTCGATGCCAGCTATGCAGCGGTATAAAGGACATCTCTGTCACATCAAAACTCATGAAGTCGCTGACCCTTGTGAGAGTTGTCTTTATAGGTACCCTGGCGATCCAAGAACTCGATGGCAGATTCATCCACAACCACTGCTCCGATCCTGAATCTGATTGCGGGGGATTGTTGGGCTCAACGCCAGCTAGGCAATGGTAAAACGTATGCCCCTGTCACATCACAACCCAGGAAATTGCTCTCTTCTGTGGAGGGTGAATCAAGAATCAAGCTCGCAATATTTTACTCGATGGCAGATATCTACATAGCCGATCGATGGACTTTGATTCCGTTTGAGGGAGGTTGTTGGGCTCGACGCCAGCTACCCAATGGTATAAGGTACATCCCTGCCGCATCAGGACCCATGAGGTCGCTGATCTTTGTAGGGGTTGTCTTGACCGGTAGTCTGGGGAGCCCAGACCTCGATGGCAGATTCCTCCACAGCCGCAGGGCCGATCCTGGCTCTGATTGCGGGTAATTGTTGGGCTCGATGCCAGCTACGCTGCTGTATAAAGGACGTCTCTGTCGCATCAAACCACATGAAATCGCTGACCCTTGTGGGGGTTGTCTTTATAGGTACGTTAGCGCTTATAGTGTTCAATGTCAGATTCTTCTACAACCGCTAGGCCGATCCTAGATCTGATTGCGGGAGGTTGTTGGGCCTGACGCCAGCTATCCAGCGGTATGAAGCACATCTCTGTCGTATCAAGACTCATGAGATCACTGGCCCTTGTAGGGGTTCGCTTGATCGGTACCTTTGCACTCCGAGAGCTTGATGTCAGATTCCTCCACAACCGCGGAGCCGATCCTAGATCTGAATGCGGGAGGTTGTTGGGCTCAACGCCTGCTACCATGAGGTATAAGGTATGCCCTGATGTGCCAATGGTCTATGGAGCTATAGGGTCCCAGGAAGGGGGGTGGCTCAGATGGGGGAGGCTGGGTTCAGGCTTTGCATGTTTATTAGCGCAATAGAAGCCTTCGTGTAGTAAATTTAATAGTTTGACAGAATGAAATGTATTGTGACCCAGGTGACCAAGGTCGGAATGAAGTATAGGGGGAACCCTTCACTTATCTTGGGAAGATGTAGCCTGGCGTCAGATCACGTCCTGAGGATTAGGTGCTGCATCTAGTGTGTCCTGAGAATTCCGTGCTACATCTGGTGCATCCTGAGGATTAGGTGGTGCGTCAAGTTGCATCAGGTGCATTGTATGGGTGAGTGGTTGCGTCCTGATTGGCGATTTGTGTTTCAGCGTCAGGTGCGTCAGACGCACAGAACGCACAGAACGCGGGTAATATTATTGCTGATGTAAACATCTGACTGCAGGGTGGTCGCTAAGAGATGTTAGACGGCACAAATGGTCTGAAGAGGAGATGTCGTTATCATTCAAAAACAAGACTTACTTTGAAATGGCCGCCTGGTTTATTGCGGTGAAGGTACTAAAAGACAATATTGATAAATATTTCAAGCAGGAGTTGGGGCCAGAGGATAGTACTATCAAATCTGGTATCGGCTTTTTAATACTGTTGATCAGTTGGAATCAGGTGTGGCGATAAAGAGCTGGAAAGGGGGGTTTGTATCGTTTAGTGAAGCTGCAAGTCAATCTATCCGTAGAACGTCTCATTCTAACCGAAAAAAGGAACTTCTGGATGACAAAGAACCAAAAGAAACCTCCATGAGACAGTCATTTGTTTTCCGAGATCCCATTCAGTGCCCAAGATATCTACTGGGTCAAACATTCTTTACTGAAGATATTGTTTACGCCCCTGTAAGGCAATGGAATGGTGAAGAACCACCACAGCGAGTTTATTTGAAGATGCACATGGCAGATTGGTGGTGGGAAACCCAGGTAGGTTTAGATGCGATGTTCCATGGTACGTTTTTACTGTATATATATATATTAGAATACAAAATTGAGAGTCAATAAAGGATAGATTGCGGGATAGAGCTACCCTTGTACCAATTATATGTGCCTCAGATGTCACCCTTGTGACAAATTTCTCTTGTGATAAGAAAACCTGGCGAATCTATATGACAATTGGTAATGTCCTATGGAGAACGAGGAATAAGCCTTCAAAATGTGCAACTGTCCTTTTAGTACTTTTGCCCGTCCCCCAGAAGATGCTTGATCTAGTAGCAAGAGATGCACGGCAAAGGCAAGTCAACAAGGAGATTCTTTATGATGTCTTGGAAGCAATCTTTGTGCCAATGGCTGCACAGAAGGTTTCCGGACTTGAGATGGAATACACCCATCGAAATGTCTGATTATGTTTTCTACATCTCTCTGCTTGGATTGCAGATCACTTGAAAAATGTCACCTTGTACTGCATTCAACACAATCAGTGCCCTGTCTAGGAGGTTCGACCGCAACACTTAGGATTCCATTTGAGACTTCCTATGGCCATGTGAGATTATTGAAAATACGAATACCTTTTCACAAAATATGCGGATGGTGATCAGCAAGCGGTGAGAGAATTAACCAATCATGGCTTCAAATGGCTTCCAAGTATCTTTTGGCTGCTTCCAAACATTCAGCAATCGGACTTACCAAAACCAGATATTCTCCATGTTGTGTACCTCGGAATATTTGAAACACACTTTATGAAAAGGATAATCAGATTTCTAAAGAAGTACAAGCGGTTGCAAACATTTGAGGCTATCTGGAAGAGTTTAGCTGTTGATGCCACCTATTCTGCACCGAACAAGGTGTACAGGCAGATTATTTCTCAGTGGACTGGGAAAGAGATCAGAAATGTAGTTAGAGCTATATTACCATGTTTTGCAATCTCACTACGTCGTCCCAGTGCCGTGCAATGTCCCATATTTACTTAGGCTTTGGCTTGTGTCTAGTTGATTGTTGACTTTACTCCAACATTCCCAATGGGGAAGCGGACAGCGATGCCAAAGCGGGCGGTGGGGGCGAGGCTAAACAAAGTGCAGATTAAAGGTTAAAAAGACATGATTCTGTAATGAAAAAGCATCAACCGGTTACACGATAGGTCAAGTAAATGCAAGGAAAACGGAACTTCATCAAAACAACATTGCTCTACCAATTCATGCCTTTTGGAAAGGCAATTACCCCTCAATAACCCCCACAACCCAGGTGTCTGACCTGCCTAAATCTTCACTTGCATACCCGTTAAAGGGTGAAAGAGTTTGTTGGCAGGTTGCACATATCGAGCACCAGCCTCTGACACCAGTTGAAGAGAAAGCCATTGTCCAATAAAACAAAAAGTTGGATGATTGGGGATTTCCACCGGGGTTGGATATGATGAGAGGAATGGCAAGGATGTTGGTAGGAATAAAAACAGAAGGCCTTATTGAAGCACCAGTGGGAACACATTGGATCACCTGATTTTTGACATGTCATCCTAATATCGCATCCCGATAGAGCAGTAATTTGGACCATCAACGTGCATTTGCAAGTAAACAAACCAAGATCAAGAACTACGTTCTCAAATTTAATCATCTTCGAATAAGACACAACCTGGAACCAGATGACATTTACAATATTGACGAGAAGGCCTTTATGATAGGAATGTCAGCAAAAACTAAGGTTTTGACAAAGGTAGCAAGAAGGAATCCTAGACTCACACATGATGGTAAACGGGCGCTTATGACTAACTTGGAGACTATTTTTGGTGATGGTTCTTCGATGGCTCAATTTCACATTTTCAAAGCGAAAGCAGGTCATTCAACGGGATCGTATGCAAGTCCCGACGATCCTAATGTGCTATTAGCCTACTGGAATAAGTGGTGGACAGATGACTCTCTTGGTTATGAGTAGATCTCCCAGCACTTTATCCAATTTGCTCACAAACCTGCCTCTGCCAACCACAAACGCCTTATCATTCTAGACAGTTATTCATCCTATATCAACTGGGATTTTTGTATGTTCTGCTTAGAACACAACATATTTCTCCCCTGTCTTGCGGCTCATTCTACACATCTACTCCAACCTCTGGATTTGCGGTGTTCAGCCCTTTGTAGCTCTCTTATGGACAGGCTGTTGATGACTTTTGTCGCCACCAGGGCGATGGAATTCACAAAGGTACTTTTTGGCCTTTATTGAAAAAGGCACATACAGAGGCTATACCCTCTGATAATATTCTTGCTGGGTTCCGAGCCTGTGGATTGATACATTTTTGTTAAAAGTTGTTCTAGACCCTCTTCAATTTTCTACCGCCTCCTCCAAATCTACTCAAAAACAGCAACTCTACTCCTCTACTACCTCATCCATGCAGCTCAAAGCCCCCCGCATAAGTACAGATTTCTGCCGGTAGAATAACAAAGTACTGGCTGCTGTTGGAAAGGTCTCTCCCGAAGCACTTCGTAAGCTCATTTCACGATTGGGTGAGATGGGTGAGGCTGCGCAGGCAAGCTTGCAAATTGCAGAAGAATGTCACCGGAAGGACTGACAAAAATGGATATTAGTTGGTCAAAAGGCTGATAGGTATCGCCTAACTACTATGCGGGTTATTGATGGTGCTAAGGCACATCGGCCTTATCAGATGCATGATATACAGGACGCTGAAAAGGCCAAAAAGCAAGCCAAAAACCCCCCCGCCCACTGTCTTCTAAAAGGCGCAAAAATTCTCCAATTCAAACCACCCATGTGCGCCGACCTCAAGTTACTTTTATTACACCCTCCGCTTCTCTAATTATCACGTATTCTTCTCCGGAAAGCATCACTGTCAGTAGTGACAGTGATATACCTGAATCCTCCCCCACTTCGCTTACACCACCACCCCGCCGCCTTCGACAGCCACCCTCTATTCTCCCCCTAGCTACTCCTACAAACCGTAAGTTACCTACAGCTCCTTTTGGCCTGATTTTACCAAATCCTAAGCTTTGAAATTTCTTCTGTCTCTCTTCACTTTTTTTCCTCACAATCTTTATTTTTATCCCAGTTTCTTTTCCTGGGTACTTATTTTTTCTTCTCTTCTTGCTTGAACTGGTTCTTATACGCTTTGTCTATTGACCTATTTTTGTTGGGTTGTATTTCGTTCAGAATTGATAGAGTAGTGGCGTTATTTACTTCTCCGTTAAAGTGTATGCTTCTGTGTGCCATGCTGCTTCGCTGTCAGATACGTTAATCTCCCAGTACAAAAGCCATACTAATAAGACGATTCAATACCTCGAACACTACGTAAACGACTTTCATGATCACAAAGACATTTCGAAAGAGTACCGAAATGATAGGTCTACTATAAGGAAAGTTGGAGAGGTTACTACTAGGATTCGGGGTGTAAATAGTGGGGTACTTCTCCCGGAGACACAAGGTAGGATAAAGATTGGAGTTCTGCAAACGCTCATACACAATATGAGGTAGAAGGCCACATGACTTTGTCCAAGCTGAAGAGATATGTCTGTGTAAGGTATGATTGAAGTAAATACAGAAGACGTTGCATGAGGAGCAAACAAAGAAAGGCAGAGCTTCCCTCTTATACGTTTTTGCCTTCACGATCCGCCCACTCAACCCACACACAAATTAGGGTCTGACCTTCCCATACAAGAACACCAGTCTGGTCCCACAATAATCAATACATGCCCTATCATCTCTCCTCCACTCCTCTTCCTCTTTTTAACTTAGTAATATACATTTCATCTATATCGGTAAAGGTACTTAATCAAAATAGCCTTTCAGGCGCTACTGCAGCCAAAAGACGTTGCATTGCAGATGAACAATATGGCGATTTAGATGACATTATGGCAGATACATATGAGGATGATGTATACTTTAACTTTGTTAAGATACATCTGTTGAGTTACTTCAAAAGTCAGGTAGGGCCCTTTGGGAATATTCAAATGTATTCTACTAGTACTGAATCTGGAGAGACAAGTTATAAAATGATAATCAAGGAAGGCTATTGTCAGTCAAATAGGAATGATGTGAGTCATCAAATACTATGAATATATGCTAGACTGGACAGCTTCAAAATTCATAAAATGAATGTTGAAGCGAATGTCCCACGTTCCATTCAGCACAAACCACATAAAAAACAACACAAATGCCAGGTCGGATCAGTAACCAAGCAACTAAGCGGGTTGACACCAACTGTCAAAGACATTTTGCAATGGAAGACGATTTTGTAAAGCTTGCCAGACCTTTTACTGGATTATTCCGGACGGAAATCCACAATAGACCATGAGGTTGAGATAGGCGGAGTTAAACAGTTTCCTGTCAGGATTTATCGGTATTTAGATATCCTGGTAGAGAACTTTGAGGACGTGCAAGAGGTCACTTAGCACCTTCTCCGGTGCCCAGGAACTCAGCTTTGGTGGTCAACCGGGCGGAGTAGGAATGATTAGGAATGGGGAGATTTGGGTACGATAAGTATTTACGGAGTATTAAATGTCTTTTATCCGGCTGGTTTGTTATCATTAATGCAAGTTCCTAAGTTAACAACTGGTTTAATGGATCAACTGGTATTAGTAGACAGAATCTAGGTTGAGAATTCGGGGAAGCTCAGCGATGTTACTGGACTAGTTACTGTTACAGTTGGGACTGCTAAAGGCCTAAATAGAACAATCGCGATAGTGGTTGGCATCACATAAATTATGGGAATGGCATATGTAGTACCAGAGACAGCTGAAATAGACATCAAATAGTGGTATGTAAGTAATCGGATTGATTTCAAAACCTTTAATAGGATATATTCAACAGCTTTCGTACAAAAGTAAATTCTTGTATTTGTGTATCGGGAGACGAAGAGCAGCGCATAAGAGACGCATAATGGTATATATTGTAACCAAGAATAAGCTAAGGGTAATACAAGAAATAGAGAAATATTAAGTGAATCATGAGAGGTTGCGAACAGGACCATTGAAAGTCCAAAAAGAACAGTTGTACGTGGAAACAAGGGAAGGAAAAAATGAATGTTGGTACGTGTAGGTAGACAGAAATAGCCTGGGGAACAGCTCAAGCGCGAATACAGGCGACACTAGGGGGATGGAGTCCATAATGAGGAAAGCAAGTGGAATAGAACGTGCTATATTGTACAAGCACACCAGACAGGGGTCGGTTTTTCTGGATGTACACAAGCAAATGAGCTGCACATCGGCCAATGTGGCCAAAGGGCAAGAACCACAAAAGAACTGGGGTCGGTGTTGCAACGCACCTTCCCCACTGGAGTGAGCTAAGGGACTTAGAGAAAAGCATGAGATAGATGACTCCAGGAGTATGTTTTGAGCCTTCTGAAGGCCACCTGAGCTTTAAGAGAAGGAAGGAGATGTAAAAGGCACAGGGGAGGTAGGGAGGTATGGTATTACCAGAGGATACAGGAAAATATCTATGTAATACATGAGGTAGAATATGTTTTCCTGATGACCAGCACCGGGGTGATTGCTTGTGGCCATGTAGACTGTGATTGAGTTGCGCTATCCTTGGACATCCCAGGACTGCAAGCCGTAAATGAACATAGCTCTCTTCATCCAGCTTACTCCCAAGAAAGGCCATTACTACATCCATCTGATAAACTGTATACCTGCGCGTTCCTGCTATTGGCAACATGATACACACCCTTGACAGACTTGCTACCAGAGCAAATGTTTCAGCAAAATCTAACCCGTCAACTTGCTGAAAACCCTGTGCTACAAGTCGTGCTTTGTACCTTATTGTCTCTCCCCCAGATCAGAGCTTCCATTAAAGTATCGGCCTTGTTGAAATCGCTCTCTTTCCGGTAGGAATCGAATCAATGAACATTTGAACCTTATTCTTCACAACAGAAGAACACTGGGAGTCTATAGCCTGTTGCCATTGCACAGCTTCGGGGGTCTCGATAGCTGCTTTGTAGTTAACTGGACCCGCTTCAACCATATAAACCGCAGATATCATGGCTTGAGTTCAACCACTACCATTTCCTTATTGACCGTGCATAAGCCCTCCTTGCTGTACTTCAGGTAGCTCCCCTGGCTCTGCATTCCAAATCCTACATTTGCCTTTTATGTGTAATGCTTACTATATGTGGTTCTCTGTTTCCTTCCTTTGCTACCGGTCGGGATACCACATCTCCACTGAAAGGTTCTCCACCGAACACCGGCTCAATTTGTGGTTTGCGTAGCCGAAAGGGTGCCAGTACTTCTGTAGTGTCCCACCAGTCAACGGCTTCTTCTTCTTCTGCTTCATCTTCCTCAGGCAATATTTCTTTCACAACTCTTGCCAAGCCCTTATCATCACTACCCGGCTCATCAACCACGGTATTTTAGGCCCTCTGTTCTTCCCATGGGTGGGTTGCTGGTGTATAGCAAGATTGTGCTAAACTATTATCGAAGCCTTTTAACAGAAAATATGATAAGGATTCCTCGAAGATAACATCTCGTGATAGAAGAATTTTGTGATAAACCTGATTATAGAGCCTATACTGCTCTGCAGTACTTGTGTAGCCAACGAAGATGCATTTTGGGACAGTCTTGTCCACCTTCTCGTGTCTCTCCTTTGGGATCTAAATGTATGTCAGGCATCCCCAAACATCTAAGTTCCTATATGACGGTTTCCCCCCAAACCACCATTCATACGGTGTTTCTCTACACGCTATAGGCTTGGTAGGTAAGCGATTGCGAACCTAAATAGCTGTCATTCCCGCTTTACCCCAATATTCCTTAAATGCATTAACATCATGCAAGGGAGCTTATGTCGTGCCAATTATCGTTCTCTTCACTTGTTCGCTTGTTCCATTTGACTGTGGCATATACAGTGTAGTTGGTTGAGCTTCGGTGCCTTCTTGCTTGAGAAGATGGCCGAACTCGTTGGAGGTATACTCGTCTCCCCCCTCAGTATGTAGATTGTGTACCATCTTTCCATATATGCATCTCATGCAAACACAACGAGGCACAACTGGTACCCTTGGTATTGCGTTATCTTCTATGGACAGTCTGCAAACTGCATCTGCTCCCAAATGTGCTAAAAGAAAAAGCCATAAAGCTGCTTCACTGCTTGCTACTTTCTCTTCATCTTATTCACCACCATTCGCTGCCAGTGCTCTCACACTCCCTTGTCCTGACCATATCTGTAAGGTGTAGAGCCAATTGACTTCCCTCAGTGTAACACCCAGTCCATCATCGTGTCCTAATGCCACTCTCCTGGTCGGATGAATGTCAACGTAGTAGCCTGAGTTACATAGGTGGAAGACTGAAAGTAAATTGTTCCTTCCATACTCGGGCACATGTAACACTCCAGGAATCACAAGGTTTCTTTCTCTCCTTACCTTTTCATCCCACACGGCTAGTGTCACTTCACCTTCCGCAAGAGCATCAATCTCGAGGTTGTTTGTGACACATATCTTCCCCTTACCTGCCGCGACTGCAACATATGAGGAAAAGTGTTCTTTCCTTCTGGTGACGTGAGTGCTGCACCTGCTATCAGGAAGGCATTGTCCCTGACCTGTAGATACCAACACTAATCAAAATACTGTAAAAATGAAATGGCGTAACGTGTCTGGTGCAAATGCCATAGCCGGCATTGGGGAATTCCAACGATCCAAATGTCTGCCCTTCTTACCATCCGATTTCGGTTTTCTGCACCCGCTACTTTGATGCCCTTTCAGCTCGCAGTAATAGCAGGTTAAGGTCTCGCCTGTACTCCTCCTATTTCAACTCTCAGATTGGACCTACTCAGGTCTTCTATTGCTCTTTCCAGCTGAACAGCCGGCATACCAGCTGCCTTCATCACTGAGTACAGTATCACCGGCTATTGCCTGCTTGCAGTTGAGACTTGCCTCATAGGCCTTAATCGTCGCAACAAGCTCATCTCATTGGGCAGGTTTGATAATGGTTGCCGGGAGATCGGGCCACTAGTGCCATCTAGTAGCCCATCAAGATAGTCAAACATCTTCTCACGTGTTTTGATAATCTCTTCTACTTCCCGCAAGTACTCGATGATCTGGTTATTTCGTGAAGATACTTTGCCACATCCCGGGTGCCTCTAACCTACTTTAGAAGAGAGAGCGGCAGAACTAATACAGCTTTAAACCCAGAGCTTCATGATAGCCGACAGCGAGTTTATCGCAAAAGGCTTCTAGATCCTTGTCGTAAGCCGCAGATGCGTACTGTGTGCTTATATGAGGTTCCATTGCATTTCAAATCTTGGTCCTTATCCAAAAGGATTTGTGAAGCTATTTATCATAAGCCTGAACATCACTAGGCTCCTCACTATCGCTATGCCAATCCTTCTGGTACCCAGAGACAATCCACCACAGGTCTGTTTCCTTTAACTAAGCTGACATCCACTGATGACAACGATAAGGCAGCACAGAGGAGGGGCCTTCCCACAGATGGAAAGCGATTAAAACCAAAAAAGTAACAAACAGAGGCCGAGGTGACAAAAGGAACGGGAAAATCCATGTGGTTTTGACAACCCTCTACGAGATATGCTTTTTCAATTGTTCTGTCGATTGGAATTGCAAAGGCTCATGACCTGTAGGAACGTGGTAGTGGTGAAAGAATGACTTAGTGTCTTTCCTATCTATGACCGTAGGGATATATGGAGATACATGACTGCCCAGAGCCAACAACCGCTTCAACTAACCCTACTACTCAACTCCAACACATATGCGAATAGCTGCCCGTACCTACTACTATCATAACCTAATATCTAACAATTTGGTGTTATCAGATGGGTTCCAATCATAATGGGTTTTGCTGTTGGGAAGCAACTACGACACCGCCTCGTATTGTCATGCAATTCCGACTCCGGGGTCAGAGGGCAGTGTTAGCTTCAGAGAGTGAAGGTAGGTTAAACTGAGGTTATACAAAATTAGGTAGAAAAGCTATGCTTTCGATCTATGCCTAATACTAAGGGCAAATACATTAAGGGTATGAGGGGAAGGCATTCGCGCAAGATAATGAAACTGTTAATCACCAGATAGAAGAGGGTAGAATGTATTCAAAAGGTAGATCTAAGACTGTGAGAACGATAGGGAGAGTCCAACACCTCCTAGGGATCAAACAATAATAAAGCATGTTGTGGGAAAATAGAGTAATGATATCGTAGTATTGAGATTTCAATTGCTGGAGGTGTAGAGGAGATACAGGAATAACTTCTGAGAGTATGTAAACTCTCATCAAGTTATTTATACCGTTATTGTTGAGCTTTCGTATTCCACTCACACCTAGGCACTCTCAGGGTAATTCTATACAGTATAGTGGTAGGTAACTATTCTGAATGGCATAAACTTTATCGTTGATGGTTAGGTTCGGCTGCTGCCAACCCTGAAGAAGTTATTTTCTTCATGAAAAGGCTTTTGCATTTGCAATGCTTAGCAACATTCAGGTTCAAGTTCAGACACTCAGATAAATATCCTGAATTACGCACTCAAAGCCTACAGTTATTATGCATGAAGCGTCGTATGAGATTATTTATTTTTTAAAAAGGTAAGCTAGTAGTAACCTATTTGTCTAGTGGGGTTCTCGTTTGGTAGAGGGGTATGCGATGGCCCTACGGTGCTGAAATCACTGATTCTGCTCCAGTACAAGTAGATCACCTGAGTTTTTACCGTACTCTAGTACCTCCCTTGTAATTTCATTATGTATTCTGAATCTGATATTATGAAAGATTTATGTCTTATTACTTTGATCTAACTTATTGTTGCCTTACACAGAGAATGGGCACTTTTGGGAGAGCCATCACCAACTTATAAAATGTATTGTATTGATGCTAATTGAAAGATTTGTGATGACCAGTGGCAATAGCTGGTGCAGCTCATACATGAGAATAACCTCACTTTAAAATTTACTGTCATGCTTGAGAAAACCACAATCATGGCTACCTAGGTCTGAAGATGCTATTGCAGAACAGGTGCCAGATCTTAGCATAAAGACAGGAGCACCCTCTCTCCCAGCCTTACATGTTCCCAGTCCTCTCCCCAGCTGCTGGTAAATAGCATTGAGACTGAATGCACACCTCCCTCCTCTCATCCTCTCATTACTATTTTCATAATTATCATTGTTTTCATTATTATTCACTACAGCGTCCTCTTTGTATTAAACCCATCATATCAATCTTCCCCTTGATATTTGACATAATTCTGATATACCTTCCAGCGCTTCTATTGCAACCAGCGTCTGAAAACAACGATGAGAATATAAGTACTAGAGTACCATAAATTCTTTTACAATTGGCCATCTGAGGATTCCTAGAGACCTACTCATTAGCCCAAGAGAGGTTTAGTTTAGAAAGCTGAGAAGATCAACCAAGCCAAAGCCTAAGGCTATACCATGTTAGGAAAGTACTAATCTCTCTAAAGAAACTGTGTCTTTGAATCCGGAGATTTGTGACCTAACTGCGATGGCCAAAGGTTTCACTATTCCAGTATTCCTTGGGTGGTCTGAGACAATAAAATTCGTGACCAGCGCGCTAAAGAAAAGGTCAGTAATGATGGGCAAGAGGTGACAACGTCACCTCTCTCAACATTTAGATGCAGAATAAATCAATGAAGAAGATACCAAGCATCCAAATCCCCCATGCCACAACCGCAAAAGTCACCAATTCCTCTTTTACTGTCTTCTCCAAATGTGATACCTGCAGGTAGCACAACATGCGATGGAGAAAAGCAAAGATCACAAAAGCGAGGCCGAGGCCAACCAAGTAACCATGACCGCACTACTGCTCCTGCAAAACCATACAAACCACTTCAACCACGGATGAAGCATACCGGGCAGCCTTTGCTCCCATCAAATGATAGTGAAATAACTCCACTACAGTTGTTTGAACTATTTTGGGATGATTATACTATTGGTATCCTAGTGGAGAGTACTAATAAGTATGCTGCAATGAAGGAAAGTGAGCGGGAAAGAATATGTGCGGGAAAATTAGCATGGAGGAGGTGGAAAAAGGTGACTTCAGCTGAAGTACGGGTTTTTCTTGGTTTGCTTTTGTATTTAGGTACATGGAGAGAGGTGGGAGTATGGCACTACTGGAAGGATCAGTTGTGGAGGTCAATTATGGTCCGAGCGATTTGGTTAAAGCGCTTTGGCTAGATAAAGCACTTTTTGCATATATCCGATCCTGAGCTGCAGCTTGGTCGAGCAGATTGGTTTCAGAAGCTGGACCACCCAATCACATCCTCCGTGACCGCTGTCAGCAGTATTATCTGCCTGCATCAAATGCGACGGTGGATGAAATAACGATTCGCTTTGGGGGAAAAAGCTATCATTTCTATCGAATGTCTAGTAAGCCAATCACAGAAGGCTATGAGTTATTTGCGTTATGTGAGACTGGGTATACCTATAATTGGCTATATGCTTCGAGAAGCGAATCTGTTGCTGGGCTTGAGGTAATTCTTTTTAACAAGTCCAGATTTTTTTTAATTAGAAATATTAAACTATTAAGCCTAGACTGAATATAGTGATCTTAAGATGACTAAATTATTGGTACACCAGTTAGCTTTAGCACTACCACACACACGCCACCTTTATTTTAACCTTTATATGGATAATTACTTTCCCTCTATTGCCCTTTTTGAGAGGTTAAGAGACCTGGGGATCGGGGTTTGTGGTACAGTAAGAGTCCGGAAAACGGCTTTTCCACCTCATTTACATGATAACAGGTCATGTATTCCTGGGAATACGCTCTCTCATGGTCCTGCTGGTAGTACTGGAAAGGTATTAGCTGTACAGTGGCAGGATCAGGGTGTGGTTCACCTCCTGACTACGATACAAAGTTTGGAAGAGCGAACTACAGTTTTGCCGGAAAAGCCTCATCAGAGCAGCAGCAATGGTCCGGCAATCCGCCAAGCTTTTGGTGCTATGGAGCGAGCAGATGTCCCAATGCCTGTAATCACGAATGATTACAACCGGTATAAGGTGGGGGTAGATGTTGCCGACCAGTACCGGAGCTACTATGTCACACAGCTGAAGTGCTTACGGAACTGGCCTCCCATCCTTTATTGGCTTCTTGATACTACTGCTATCAATGCCTATCTTCTCTCCCAGTGAGTTTCCATACATTGCAGATCACCTTCTGGATCCTGGCCCTTCTGCCTTGCCATCGCCGAGGATTTAATCTCACAGTATGCACAAACGAACAATTCAACCCCTCACAAATCCTATTATGTCCGCAAAACCTCCTATCCTCGATACAGTAAACTTCAGCAGCGGACAACTGGTGTATATCACGAGCCGACTCGAGTCAAGCCGGACCATTGGCTCCATCCGGCTCGGCTGATGAGCAACGAGACTCGAGCCGCTCGATCTTTACCACAGGGCTCGAGGCTGGAATATATAGGCTCGTGAGGGAAGGCTCGAGCTGGCTCGAGCCTGAATTTGTTGATCGATACAAGATATCACCTGCTCAAAGGCAGAACAGCTGGAAGTCGGAAAGATTCTCATGGATCGAGATTCCATTGGTTTTGAAATTCATGATCTCAAGAGGTCCAAAGATTGGTTGGGGTTAATCTGACTCGGGTCGGCACAATTCATTCCTTGGAAATACCTGTCTTTTGAATCAACAATCGTGCAAGCCATAGAGTTAGAGAAAACATTTGCTTTGCACCCTACAATACTAAAC
>Ga0307509_10002143_pt1 | contig 32441 bp, 31 predicted proteins | sample 10_EM_MG_FD_202245 | JGI IMG/M metagenome (GOLD analysis project Ga0307509, IMG submission 202245) | Populus trichocarpa ectomycorrhiza microbial communities from riparian zone in the Pacific Northwest, United States - 10_EM | ecosystem: Host-associated > Plants > Roots > Unclassified | place...
CACCGCGAACAGCACGGTCGACTGGGTCCACCACGCGGCCAACTGGCTCTCCGGCTGGTCGCACAACCTGTTCACCATCCACTCGGCCGACTGGCGCACGGTGGTCAACTACGGCCTGCCCGCCCTGGTCTACCTCTTCATCGGGCACGCGGTGGCCGCCGGCGTCAACCGCGACTAGACCCCCGCGTGCGGGTACGCGGCCGAACGGTGCTGGAAGGAGAGGATCTTCGGGTTCTGGACGACTCCGTCCCGGATCTCGATGGCCTTGCGCACCGTGACGTCGTCGTCCCACGCCGTGGGCCCGCTCATGACCTTGCGGAGATACGGCAGCAGCGCCTCGCTGATCTCCCAGGTCGCGGAGTTCCAGAGGTGGGACGGGCTGTGGTCCACCGCGTAGTAGTGGCAGCCGTTCCCGACCGTGGCCATCGGGTCGCCGAAGCCGCTCGGGCGGGCCCACGCGAAGCCCATGCCCTCGTCGCAGGCCACGTCGATGAAGAAGGTCCCCGGCCGGAACAGGGCGAGTTCCTTCTCGTCGACGAACATCAGCGGTGCGTCGGTGTCCTGGAGCACGCAGTTGACGATGATGTCGAACCCGGCGAGGTACTGCGCGAGCGGCACCGGCCCGAGCCCGGTGACGGCCTCCAGGCGTGTGGGATCGTCCTCCCGCTCCTGGAAGTGCCCCATCACGACCGACGGCATCGGTGAGGCCACGGCCGCCGCGGCCCGCTGGGTGAGGACCGTGACGTCGGAGACACCCATCGCGCCCAGGCCGGTGACCGCGCCGCGCGCCGTGGCACCGAAACTGATCACGCAGGCCCGCAGCCGGCGGCCGTAGCTGCCGGTCAGCCCGCCGAGCTGGAGGGCGTGCAGCACCGAGCAGTAGCCGGCCAGCTCGTTGTTCTTGTGGAACACATGGACGCTGAAGGCGCCCGTCGACGTCCAGTGGTTCATGGCCTCCCAGGCGATCAGGGTCAGCCGTCGGTCGATACCGATCTGCGTCGCCTTCTCGTCCTGCACACAGTGCGGCCAGCCCCACAGCACCTGGCCCTCGCGCAGCTCGGCGAGGTCGTCGTGCATGGGCTTGGGCAGCAGCATGACGTCGCACTCGGCGACCAGTCCCGCACGGGAGCGCAGGCCCGCCACGAGTGGTCGCAGCGCGTCGTCGGCGACGCCGAACCGTTCGCCGTAGCCCTCTTCGAGGTAGATCCGCTCCCGGAGATCCGGGGCGATGCGTTCGAGGTGGCTGGGATGCAGGGGCAGACGGAACTCGTTCTCCTTGCGGGAGGAGGCGAGTACTCCGAGACTCAACAGACTCATGGGGCGGCTCGTTTCCGGCCGGACACGTAGACGTTCCGGCCTTGCCGTTCCCCGAGGGCGACGCCGAAACGGTGACGGCGTGCGAGGTGCGCTCGGTACTGTCACCGTACTCCGTCACTGCTCAGGCCGGATTCCCTCGCCTACGCGCCGCCGCGCCTGCCGATCAGGTCCCGGTACAGGGCCGCCTGCTCCTCGTGGGTCTTCGCCTTGGCCAGCTCGGTCTTCCAGGCCTTCTCCAGATCCTTGAGCTTCTTCACCCAGTCGCCGAACTCCTTGAGATCGACGAGGCGTTGGTTCTTGTCGAGGGGAGCGGCCGCACCGATCTTGTCGTCCTTGTGCCCGCCGAACTGGCTCACGGGGTTGTTGTTCTTCTCGCTGCTCGTGACGCCGTGCTTGTAGCCGTCGGGGGTCCGGCCACTCGGCCCGGCGGTCTCGATACCGACCTGGAACGCCCCGTCGCGGTCGTGCGTCGGCGGCTTGTACCCCATGAACATGTGCCCGTACGACTCGTTCGGGAGGATGGTGTCGCCGTGGTAGTCGGTGTTTCCCATGCCGCCGACGGCCATCGGCAGACCGTAGAGGTGACTGTGCGGATCGACCCAGTTCTGCAGGGTGGCGCCGATCTCGCCCTTCTCGACGAACTCGCCCCGCGTTCCGTCCGCGCTGTTGTCGCCGATCTCCATGTGATGCGTGCCGAACCCGCGCCGGTAGACCGGCTCCTCGGGCGTCGACTTCGGCTCCCAGGGCTTCCGGTTCTCCTTGGTGATGTGCAGCCACTGGGGCAGCTCGTAGCCGTGCTGGCCGTCGGCGAGCTGCGGAATACGGATGTTGACGCGTCCGCCGTAGGCCAGGGCGTGGGCGACGTCGTCCTCGAAGTCCTCGTGGATGCCCGCCTCCGGGTTGAAGACCTTCAGCCCCTCCTTCAGGATCAGGAAGATCTTGGTCAGCACCTCGGTGCCGCGCTCGACCCGCTCCCGGTGCTTGCCGGCGTCCGGCACGGTGTCGCTGATACCGGGCGGGAGCATGGTGCTGACGAAGGTCTGGAAGATCTGCTCGTTCCGTTCCCCCGTGAGCTGGTCCTTTTCCTCCTGCGGGGTGCCCTCGGAGTGCATGGCCATGTGGCGGCCGAGCTGGTAGTCCGAGCGGGTGGGCTTGTCCGGGGCCTTCCCCTGGCCGCGCTCCTCGATGTTCTGCTGCCAGCGCAGGGTGGCCACGAGCAGCCGCTTGCCCTCCGGCTGCTGCAGCCAACTGCGGAAGTCACCCGCCTTGATGTAGGCCAGCGCCTCGGCGTGGGTGCAAATGCCCACGGTCTTCAGCCACTTGGGATCCTCGTCCGCCGCCGCCTGGATCGCCTGAAGCTCCTGCTCCGAGAAACTCGGCCCACTGCGCACCCGCTTGTGGATGACGTCCCGTACGTCCTTGTTCCGGATCGCCTTGTCCTCCCCGACGATCAGCCGCGCGAGCCGGGCGATGGCCGGGGGAGAGGCGGAGGGCGGGGGAGAGGGAGCGGTTGTGGTCGCTGTCGACGGGCCCGGGCGGTCCGCCCGCTGCACGGGGACATCGCCGTCCGCGCTGCGTTGCACCGCCCCGGCCGGTACGGCGGCTCCGGGCAGGGCGAGGTCGGGGGCGGCGCCCCGGGCCAGCTTCCGGCCGTTGGCGCCGGCGCTCCTCTCGAACGGGTCGTCGGGGTGGGAGACCTTCTCACCCGTGCTGTTCAGGGTGCCGGGCACGGGCCCCAAGGCCTGCTGCCTGACGTGGTCGACCTCTTCGTACATCACCTCGTCGTCGACCCGGCCGCCGCCGAGCACGATGTGGGAACCGGTGGTGTAGGCGAGCGCGCCGAGCTCCTCGGCCGAGCGCTGGGCGACCGGCCCGCTGTGCACCCGTACATGACCGAAGTCCATGCGGTAGGCCTGTTCGGCGCGTTGGAGGATGCGGGGTTCCAGCGGGCGACCGGGCGAGCCGACGGCGTCGGTGACGGACGCCCGCCGCTGCACCGGCACGGCCGCCCCGGCCCCCGCACCTTCCGGCCCTACGACGTGCTCCTCGTCCCGCGCCCGCTGGATCGCGAGGGTCACCGCGGCGTTCCCGGCGACCCGTTGGAGCGCGGCGAACGGAGGCAGGGCGGCGCTGGCCGGCCGGGGCACGGGACGTCCGCCGGCCCGGTCGGCCCCCGAGTGATGCTCTCCCTGGATACGCATGCGCGGTTCCCCTTCGCTGGACGGGTGCCCTTCCCTCTTACCGGACGGGGCCCGGGTGGCGGGAAGTCCGCGAGGGCAGAACCGGGGGCAGAGTTGGCGGGGCGGGGGCGCGGCGGGCGGGGGCGAACAGGGGCGGGTCAGCGTGGAATGACCCATCCCGGTGCCCAGGTCCCGGTGGTGTTCTGGTCGGTCGTCGTGGTGGTGAGGTGGGTGCGGAGGGCGGCCAGCGCCGGGTGGGGGTTGTCGCGGTGCCAGAGGAGGGAGTGGGGGTAGACGGGGGTCGGGTCGGTCACCGGGATGCGGCGTAGGTCGTGGCCGGTGGGCCAGACGAGGCGGGTTCGCGAGGTCGTGAGGGTCGCTAGGGCGGGGGTGTCGGCGACGGTGTCGAGGAGTGCGTCGGAGCCGAAGTTGGGGCCGGTCGCCTCGATGGTGAGGCCGAACTCGGCGACGAGGTCGTCGTAGTAGGCCGTCCACTCGGTTCCGGGAACGAGGCCGGGCATCCAGATCCGGTGCCCGGTGAGCTCGGCGAGGGTCACCGAACGGGCGTTCGCCAGGGCGTGGGCGGGGCCGGTGAGGAGCTGGTGCGGCTCGTCCAGTACCCGGACGGACTCGATGTCCTCGGGCAGGGGGCGGCCCGGCATCGCGACGGCGCGGAAGGACGCGTCGATTGCGCCGGACCGGATGGCGGCGACGGCCGTCCCGACGTCGGACAGCATCACGACGTCGAGTTCGATCTCGGGGTGCGCCCGGTGGAAGTCCCGCATCAGGGCCGACGGCGCGACGCGCGACGCGATCACGTCGACGCGCAGCGGACGGCGGCCGGGGCGCACGGACGCGCTCGCACGCTCGGCGACGCGCAGCAGTTCGCGCGCGTGCGGCAGGAACGCCTGCCCGTCGATGGTGAGCTCGGCGCCGCGCGGGGCACGGGTGAACAGCCGCACGCCGAGGGCGCGTTCCAGCGCGGCGACGCGTTTGGAGACGGCCTGCTGGGTGATCGACAGGTCGGCGGCGGCCTTCTGGAACTGGCCCGCTTCCGCGACGGCGACGAAGGTACGTACTGCTTCGAGATCCACGGCGACCCACCTTAGGGAACACCCCCACGTCAGTCGCTGACGAGGTCCTCCGGTGCCGAGCGGGCGAGTTCGGCGAGGGTGCCGAGGGCCCGGGAGAGGGTCTCCGGGGCGGGGGTGGCGAGGCCCAGGCGGACGGCGTTGGGGGAGTGGTGGGGGCCGACCGTGAACGCGGCGGCCGGTACGACCCCGATGCCGTGCCGTGCGGCCGCCGCGACGAAGGTGTCCGCGCGCCACGGGCGGGGCAGTTGCCACCAGCAGTGGAAGGAGCGGGGGTCGCTCCGGACGGCGAACCCGGCGAGCTGCCGGGCCGCGATCCCCTGTCGTACCGCCGCTTCGCGCTGTTTGGCCCCCACCAGTGCCTTCACCGTGCCGTCCTGCTGCCAGCGGTGGGCCACTTCCAGGGCGAACCGGCCCGGGGTGCAGCCGCCGGAGCGCAGGGCGGCGGCGATCCCGCCCGTCAGGGCGCCGGGCACCACCGCGAACCCGAGGGTCAGGCCGGGGGCGACGCGCTTGGACAGGCTGTCGATCAGGACCGTCCGCTCGGGGGCGTATGCGGCGAGGGGCGGCAGTTCGTCGCGCAGAAAGGCCCAGATGGTGTCCTCGATCGCGGGGATGCCCAGGCTGAGAAGTGTCTCGGCCAGGCGCTCGACGCGCTCGGCGGGCATGGTGAGCGAGAGCGGGTTGTGCAGCCTCGGCTGGACGTAGACGGCGTGCAGTGGGGTGGTGGCGTGCGCCTCTTGCACGGCCTCCGGGACGAGTCCGGCGTCGTCCATGGCCAGCGGGACGAGGGTGATGCCGAGGCGGGCGGCGACGGCCTTGACGACCGGGTACGTCAGCTCCTCCACGCCGAGCCGGGCACCCGGCGGTACCAGGGCGGTGACGGCGGCCGAGATCGCCTGCCGTCCGTTGCCCGCGAAGAGGATCCGCGCCGGGCCCGGGCGCCAGCCGCCGCGGGCGAGCGTGTCCGCGGCGGACTCCCGGGCGGCCGGGAAACCGGACGTGCCGACCGGCCGTAGGGCGGACCCGAGGACGTCGGGCCGTAGGAGACTGCCCAGGCCTTCGGCGAGGAGCGCGTTCTGCTCGGGGATGACCGGGTAGTTGAGCTCCAGGTCGATGCGCCGGCCGTCGGCGGGTTCGGTGAGTGCGGGAGCGGAGCCGGCGGGGTCGGCGGACAGCGCGCGGACGAAGGTGCCGCGGCCCACCTCGCCCACCGTCAGGCCACGGCGGGCCAGTTCCCGGTACACGCGCGTGGCGGTGGAGTTGGCGATGCCGTGCCGCCGGGCGAACTCGCGCTGCGGGGGGAGCCGGTCGCCGGGGCGGAGGGCACCGGACCTGATCTCCCCGGCCACGGTGTCGGCGACGGTCTGATAGTCCCGCACGGCTCTCCCGCCCTTGTCGCTGTCTTGACCTTCCCTATCGGGCATCGATTCAATCATCGAATTGCACCGAGTGCAATATAAACATTGCATTGAGGTGTTGGTCCGGAATACGCTCCGAGCGGCGGCCGAGGGCGCCGACGCACCTACGGAACAAGGGGTATTCATGGTCGAACTGAGCGGCATGCTCGGCGTGACGGCGGTGGCTCTGGGCATGGTGCTCACCCCCGGCCCGAACATGATCTATCTCGTCTCCCGCAGCATCACCCAGGGCAGGCGCGCCGGGCTGGTCTCCCTCGGCGGGGTGGCACTCGGCTTCATGGTGTATTTGCTCGCCGCGAACCTGGGCCTGTCGGTCTTCTTCGTCGCCGTGCCCGAGCTGTACTTCGCGGTGAAGCTCGCGGGTGCCGGGTACCTCGCCTACCTGGCCTGGAGCGCCCTGAAGCCGGGCGGTGTCTCCGTCTTCGCCCCGCAGGACGTACCGCACGACTCACCGCGCAAGCTGTTCACGATGGGCCTGATGACGAACCTGCTCAACCCGAAGATCGCCGTCATGTACCTCTCGCTCATCCCTCAGTTCATCGACCTGGACAAGGGGCACGACCTCCTCCAGGGCCTGGTCCTCGGCTCGGTCCAGATCGTGGTCAGCATCGCGGTCAACCTCGCCATCGTCCTGGCGGCCGGCGCGATCGCCGTGTTCCTCGAACGCCGCCCCTCCTGGCTCAAGGTGCAGCGCTATGCGATGGGTACGGTGCTGGGGGCCCTCGCCGTTTCGCTCGCTGTCGACAACTCGGGTCCAGCCAGGGCGAGTTGACGCTCCGTCACACGACGACCGGCAGGGACGTGAGGCCGCGCGTCAACCGCGTGTGCCGCCACTCCAGTTGCTCCACGGGACGTGCCAGTCGTACGTCGGGGAAGCGGGCGAAGACTGCCCGGAGCGCCAGTTCGCCCTCCGCCCGGGCGAGCGGTGCGCCCAGGCAGCGGTGGATGCCGTGGCCGAAGGCGAGGTGCCCGGTGGCGCCGCGGTCGAGGTCGACGCGGTCGGGGCCGGGGAATCGCGCGGGGTCGCGGTTGGCGGCGCCGGGTGCGATGAGCACCGGAACGCCGGCGGGGATGTCGGTCCCGCCGAGCGTGAGCGCCTCGGTGCTGTAGCGGAACGTGGCGATCCCGACCGGCGAGTCGAAGCGCAGCAACTCGTCGAGCGCGGTGCCGAACAGCTCCGGCTCGGCCTTCAACCGGGCCAGGGATTCCGGGTGTTGGAGCAGTGCCAGGGCCGCGTTGCCGATGAAGTTGGTGGTGGTCTCATGGCCGGCCACGAGCAACAGCACGGCGAGCGAGACGAGTTCGTCCTCGGTGAGTCGGTCCTGGCCGTCGCGTACCGCGATGAGATCGTCGAGCAGACTCTCGCCGGGAGTGGCGCGCCGGGCGGCGACGAGGTCGGTCATGTACGTGCCGACGGCCTGCGAGGCGACGTCGATCCGCCGGGGATCCCCCGCGGCGAACAGCTCACCGGACCACGTGTGCAGCAGCTCGCGATCGGCCTCGGGCACCGCCAGCATCTCGCAGATGACGGTGACCGGCAGCGGTACCGCGAGGCCGGCGACCAGGTCCACCGGTCCGTGTTCCGGCCAGGCGCCGAGCAGTTCGTCGACGAGGCCGGCGATGTAGGGGCGCAGCCGTGCGACGGCTCCGGTGCTGAACGCCTTTGTCACCAGGGCCCGTAGCCGCGCGTGTTCCGGGGGATCGGTGGCCAGCATGTTCTGCGCGACGGCCGGATGAAGGTCGCGGTCGGACAGCCGGCCGGCGAAGAACCGCGCGGTGTTCTTGGAGAGCCGGGGGTCGGCGAACGCCTCGCGGGCCTCCGCATAGCCCGTGACCAGATAGCTGAAACGCCCTGCTGAACCGGTGAGCACCTTCTGCACCGGCGCCGAATTCCGCAGTCGGGCGTAGGTCGGATAGGGGTCGGCGAAGAACCGGGGGTCCTGCAACGGGTCGGTCACGCTGGCGGGTCCGTTCCTGCGGGCGACAGTTCGCCGGCGACGCTACCCGCGATCCGCCGCGTGCAGGAGCGGGTTCCGCCCACGGCTCGCGCCGAGAACAGTGCCCATGTTGAGTCGCACGGTTGTCGGCGTTGTGCACTCTTTATCCCCCTCAGCATTAGGCAGTTGCACATGCTGAGGCTTCCTGCACGCGCCCATGTCGAGCATGGTTGTTCGAGCGACAACAAACGGAGTTCGTCGCAAACAGACCGGAAAGGCATTCTGTGTCCCGTTCAGTCCTGATCACCGGGGGTGACCGCGGTATCGGCCTGGCTGTCGCACGTCGAATGGCAGCCGCCGGTGACCGTGTCGCGGTGACCTGTCGGACGGGAGAGCCGCCCGAGGGTCTGTTCGCGGTTCGGTGCGACGTCACCGACGCCGATCAGGTCGACGTCGCCTTCGAGCAGGTCGAGGCGGAGCACGGTCCGGTCGAGGTCCTGGTGTCCAACGCGGGAATCGTCAAGGACCAGTTACTGCTGCGCATGTCCGAAGAGGACTTCACCACGGTCGTCGACACCAACCTGACGGGCGCCTTCCGCGTCACCAAGCGAGCCACCCGGGGAATGCTCCGCGCCAGGAAGGGCCGCGTCGTGTTCATCTCCTCCGCGGTCGCCCTGAGGGGCGAGAGCGGGCAGGCCAACTACGCGGCCTCCAAAGCGGGGTTGATCGGATTCGCCCGCTCGATGGCCAGGGAACTCGGCGCTCGCGGGGTCACCTTCAATGTGGTCGCACCCGGTCTCACCGAGACCTCGATGAGCGAGAACCTCATGGAGGAGCAACTCGCGCACCTGACCGGCCAGATCCCTCTGGGCCGTCTCGCCAGGCCCGAAGAGGTCGCCGCGGCCGTCGCGTTCCTGGCCTCCGACGATGCCGGTTACATCACCGGCGCTGTCGTGCCGGTCGACGGGGGAGCCGGGATGGGGAACTAGCGCCGAATTCCCCAGCGGGCGGGCCGGACATGTGTCAAGTGCGCTCCGTCTGTTCTTTCTTCACCCACCGCCAAGGAGTTTTGCGTATGCGCGGTCCGACTGCGCCGAATATGTATCAATTAACCATTGACGACTTCACCGACGAGGACGTTGCTGAATTCCACCGTCTGATGAGCGAGTTGCTCACCAAGTGCACATCGGTAGGACAGCAGCACGCACCGGAAGGAACATGGGTTCCGTCCACTGCCGGTCTCTTCGAGCAGATGGCCGAGTCCATGCAGCTGGTCTCCGAGGTCTCGCGCGCGCTCAACGACACACGTTCCGGCATCCGCCGGGTCGGCGGCAGGGCGCGCCAGCGGCTGTACGAGCGGGCCAGCAGCAGTCACGAGGGCCCTGACGGACTGACCTGAGCGACATCACAGACCACTCTCGGAAGTGCTCCGGTTTCTCCCATGAAGCCCGGACGCCACCGAGAGCGAGAGACCCGGGCGGGGGCCGGCCGGCAACAGGGGAGTCTACCGGCCACCGCCCGATCTACGCCCTGTCCCCAAAGGGGGGCGGGTGTACAGCAGTCAGCCCTTGTCGCAGGGGCCGAGGAAGTGCGGGCCGCCGTTCTCCACGCGGTGCAGGAAGAGGCCGTCGACCCGGTGGAACCGGTCGGTCGACGGCTCGAAGCGGATGGTCCTGGCCGGCCCCTTGTACGTGGACGCACGGAGCCCGTGCACCAGGGCAGCGAAGGGTTCGACGGTGCGTACCCCGTGGCGTTTCCGGTACGACGTCACGAAGCGTGCCGCGGTGGGCAGTTGGGCCAGGTCCACATAGGTGGTGGCGAACAGCCGGCCCTCGGCCGCCGTGCCCGCCTCCGTGCGGAACCCGGTGTCCAGGACGGGTTCCGTGGCCATGCGTGTGCCTGTGAAGCCCGCCCGTCGCCGGGCTCGGGCGCACCGGGCGCCAAGGATCTTGGACGGGCCGCCCGGGCCCTGCTGGGATCGGACCATGAAGAGTCCGCCGCTCGCCTCGTTCGCCCGGCACACCGTCGACGCGGACGGCGTCCGTATCAACGTGCGTACGGCCGGGCAGGGGCCGCCGGTCCTGCTGTTGCACAGCTACCCGCAGACCCACGCCATCTGGCACCGCATCGCCCCGCGCCTGGCCGGGACCCACACCGTGGTCCTCACCGACCTGCGCGGCTACGGCGACAGCGACAAACCGCCGTCGGACGCCGCGCGCACCCCGTACGCCAAACGGGCCATGGCGCGCGACCAACTGCTCGTCATGCGGGAGCTGGGCTTCGAACGGGACCAGATCGCCCTGGAGTTGCGGGGCGTCGATGCCGATGCGGGTGCCGCGCGTGGGATGCCAGAGGCAGGGGTGGGCGAAGCCGGTGCGTTCGGTGGCGACCAGTATCCGGTCGTCGCCCGGGACGGGGGAGTACCGCACACCGCGCACCGGTGCCTCGGGACCGTCGGTGAGACGGTCGAGCACCTCGCCCGTGGCGGTGTCGACGACGGTGACCGCGAATCTGCGGACGCCGGGTCGGCGGAGCCAAGGGTCTGCTGGAGGCGGCGGTCCGCTGGGCGGCACGATCGGCTGCGGTCGCCGCCGCGATGCTCGCCGGGAAGTCCGCAACTGTCCATCGTGCTCAGCGCGTTGGTGAGAGCCGTGAGGGGACGGCCGGGGCGGTCGGTCGGAGTGCTGCCGTCACCGGCAGATGCTTGCGCCGGACCCACGAGGAGCTAGAACCTGTGTACACTCGTCCGAAGACTGGACCTAGTGGATTTCGCCGACCAAAACCTGGCAAAATGTCAGGAACCCGGCGACTTCCTCTTGATCTATTGATATCCACATCGTGGTGAGGTCATGGTCCGTAGTGGTTCAGGAGCTGGTCGGGGGGCTGGTGTAGTGGCAGCGGCTGCGCGCGAGATTGCCGAATCGTTCGGCCTGGACCGCTTGGAGTGCCAAGTCGTGCAGGGCGGAGAGGTTCCCGGGCAGGCGTACAGTGCGGGCCCGGCGACGCTCCTCCTCGAAGGTGTCATCCAGGACGTGATGCCCGTACTCGGCGGACCGGTGCAGCTGTTGACGGATCGTCAGGTCGCTGGGTCTCGCGTCCGGGGCCGGCAGGCCGGTGACACCGAGCACGTACTCCTCAGACCGCGATTGCGGACTCCATGTCCGCGCGCCAGGCCCGGCAAAGCGTGACCGATCACGAGAACTGGCTGACCACCACCGTGGAACGGAATTTGCCGGGGCTCTGGTGAAGAAAGACGCTGTCGCCGACAGTGAAGTCCATTGACAAGGTCCTGTCCCAGGCTATCGGGGGAAACTGGTGCCGCAAACCTTGCTGAGCAAACCGTGCTGAGCGTCCATGGCCCGAGGCGGCCAGTGGGCGATTTTTCTGAGCCAATGGTCCCCACAATAGATGAATTGGACCACTGTATCATTCACGCCCTGCGTATCGACGGTCGGGCGCCATTCAGCCGGATCGCCGAAATTCTGGGCGTCTCCACGCAGACAGTCGCCCGTCGCTACGGGCGGCTGAGCAGCGAGCTGTCGCTACGCGTTGTCGGGGTGGCGAACCCGCGGCAGGCGTCGGCCGGGAAGTGGATTCTGAGGCTCACGGCGAGCCCGAACACCGCCCAGAGTGTCGCGTACAGCCTGGCTCGGCGGGACGACACCACCTGGGTGCGACTGGTGTCCGGCGGAACCGAAATATGTTTCGTCATGAATTCCGCGGCGCACCATACGCTGCTGTTCCGCGAAATTCCTCGGGTGGCCAATATCGCCGAGGTGTCGGCGCACCGCCTGCTGCACAACTATCTGGGCGGTCCCACCGCATGGCAGGGCCACACCAGCGCTCTCACCAAGGAGCAGCAGGAACAACTGCGCCGAGCACTCGACCCGCCGGATGACGCCGACGAGCCCAAGTCGCGCTCGTCCCTGACCCAGGCGGACTGGCACCTGCTGGCCGCGCTGCAGAACAACGGCCGTATCAGCTATACGGACCTCGCCGCCGAGACCGGTCAGTCCTCCTCGACCATTACGCGCCGGCTCGCTGCTCTGCAGGCCAGTGGCATGCTCACCTTCGACGTGGAGATCAGTGCGGAGGTGTACGGCATCACCACGCAAGCCCTGTTGTGGATGTCCGTCGCCCCCGCGCACCTGAACCAGGTGGCGAACACCCTGATCCAGCACAAGGAAATGGCCTTCCTGGCCTCCACCACCGGTCCGACCAACCTGGTGGCCCTGGTCCTGTGCAAGAGTCCCAGCGAACTGCACGACTATCTGGCCGACAGTCTCAGCGCGCTGGACGCCATCCGCATGATCGAAACAAGTCCTGTCCAGCGGACCCTCAAATCCTGCAGTCCGTTCCTGCACAGCAGCCCCAGACGCAGCGATTCGGCCTGACGCGGGTTCGGAGCCTGGCTGAACTCCGCCGAGTTCAGCCAGGGTTCACCGGTAGCCGATGGCTGTCAGCGGTTGTAGACGAGGTCGGCGATGCGTTCGGCGATCATGATCGTGGTGAGGTTGGTGACGCTGGAGGGCACGTACGGGATGATCGAGGCGTCCACGACACGCAGGGCGGCGAGTCCGTGCACGGCCCCGCGGGAGTCGACGACGGCCTGAGGCGAGTCGGCGGCACCCATGGGGGCGGTGGAGGTGGGGTGGCCGTAGACGGAGAGGCTGGATTCGATCACCCGCGTCAACTCCTCGGCGTCGTCGGGCAGTTCGCGTGGCATCAGCAGCCCGGCGAGTGACGGCGCGAGTGCCGGGTCACGGGCCAGATCGCGGGCGATCCGTACGCCTTCGAGCATGCGTCGGCGGTCGCGCTCGGTGCCGAGGTAGTTGTGGTCGATCAGGGGCTGGGCCAGCGGATCGCGGCCGGTCAGGCGTACCGTGCCCTGCGCCTCGGGGAGTACGAGGGCCGTGGACAGGGCGATGACGCCGCCGGGGGGCATGAACGGAGCCCCGTTGGGATGCACGGCGACGACGTTCAGGTCGAGTTCACCGTCCGCGGCCTCGCTGGAGGCGGTCCACAGCAGTGCGCCGAGGGCCGGAGCCATCTCCCCTCGCCCCGGGGCGAGTGCGTAGACCGCGGGGCAGAAGGGGTGGTCCTGGAGGTGTTGTCCGACGGGCAGGTCGGCGAGGGGCTCGATGCCGAGCGGCGCCAGTTCGTCGGCGGGGCCGATGCCGGAGCGCAGCAGGATCGCCGCGCTTCCGTAGGTCCCGGCGGAGAGGATCACCTCGTCGGCGTCGTGCAGGGCCCCGTCGGCGGTGACCACTCCGGTCGCACGGCCATCGCGGAACAGGATCCGGTCGACGGTGACGGCACCGTGCACGGTGAGATTCGGGCGGGCGCGCACCTCGGCGGTGAGGTAGACCAGCGCGGTGTTCTGCCGGATCCCGTCGAGGACGTTGACCGCGAAGGCTCCGACGCCGTCCTGCTCGGTGCCGTTGAAGTCGGTGACCCGTTTGTGGCCATGGGCGACCGCGGCGTCGATGAACGCGCGATGCGCGGGGGTCAGTTCGGAGTCGGCCAGTTGGCGCACGGGCATCGGCCCGCTGCGCCCGTGAAACTCGTCCTGGCCGGTGGGGGTGTTCTCCAGGGCGCGGAAGTACGGCAGGACGTCGGCGAAGCTCCAGTCGTCGAGCCCGTTCTCGGCCCAGCGGGCGAAGTCGCGGGCGCGGGCGCGGAGGGCGGCGCCGGCGTTGACGGCGGAACTCCCGCCGATCACCTTGCCGCGCAGTGCGGCGATCTCGGGGCTCAGCCGTCCGCCCCGTGAGGTGTATCCCCAGTCGTGATCGAGATCGGCTATGCGGTTGGCGTCGAGCAGCGCTGCGGGAAACCGGGTGGGGCCGTAGTCCGGCCCGGCTTCGAGCAGTACGACGCGCCGGGCGGGGTTCTCGCTCAGGCGGGCGGCGAGCACCGCGCCGGCCGACCCGCCGCCGACGATCAGGACGTCGGCCGGTGCTACGGAGTGGGACACGGTAGGACCCTTTCGATCTCGTCGGAGTGGGGGACCGGCACGGGGAGTCCGTTCCGGATGACGCCCTTGTTCCGCATCAGGAAGTCGGCGAGGTAGCCGTCGTGCGGTACCGAGGGATCCATCCAGTAGGTGTGCCGGCTTCCCAGGTACAGGTTGCTGATGGTCGGCTCGTCGAGCAGGCGGTCGACGAGCCGGGTGTCGTGGGTCATCGCGTTGAGCACGAGCGTGTTCTTCAGCGGGCCCGTACCGGCCTCGGGTGTCCACGGCGCGATCCACACACAGGGGAACGGCAGTTCCACACCTGCCTGCGGAGCGGACGGATCGTCGAGTTGGTGGACGGCCGGCAGCAACGCGGCGCTCCCGTCCCCGAGTTCGGCCACGATGCCGTCGCCGCCGAGCCAGGGCCGGGCGCCCGCCGCCTTCTTCAGCAGATACGTCTCGATCGCCCTGGCGACCGCGACCGGCTGTACGGGGAGTACGGCCTTGTCGTCCTCGGGTGGCAAGGGGGTCGCGGCGGACAACCGCGCCGCGACCGCCTCGGCGAGCGGAGCCGGGTCGCCCTCCACGAAGACGGCCGTCGTGTTCACGCATCCGGTCCCGCCGTGGCCGCTCACGGACGCGACGATCACATCCAGGTGGTCGCGCCAGTCCACGTCGGCCGTGATGAGGATCTTCGACCGGCCCGGCCCCTGCGGCAGCACCGTCGCGGCCTCGCCGTACTTGCGGGTCACCTCCTCGCCGCCGTACACCATCCCCAGGTCGGCGCCGCGCAGAATGGCGTCGGCGCCGGCGTGGTCGGTGGGCAGGAGCACCACCTGGTCGTCGGCGAATCCCGCGCTCCGCAGCGCCGCCACCAGCCGGTGCGGGGTGAAGGGATCGCGGCTCGACGGGCGGACCGCGACGCGGTAGCCCAGAGCCAGTGCCTCCGGCCAGATGCTGTGGGTGCCGGGGTGGTTGCCCGCGGCGTGCACGGCGAACACGTCTCCGCGTCGCGTCCACACCGAACGGCCGGTCCGCGTCAGCGGATCGCGCCAGTTGTCGACCGCTCCCTGCGGGCGTGCGTACTGGACGCTCGCATGAGCCTTCGCCACCCGCTCGGCGACCGTCGTGGTCGCCGCGACGACGGAGGAGATCGGGACGCCACCGACCCTGCTGACAGCGTGTTGGTACTCCTCGACGGTCAGGCCGTCGATCGTCCCGGTCGCGAAGAGCTCGGCCGCCCGGGTCATCGCGTCGGCCCGTTCGTCGGCCGGCATGATGCCGCCCCGGCGCAGCGCCGCCATGGTGCGGTTGACGTACAACGGCGGTACGAGGCTCAGTTCCGCGAGGGCGGTGCCCGCCACATCGGTGACCGGCTGGATGTTCCTGGCGCGGTAGGCACCCCTCGCACCGAACGCGGGCAGGTCGATCATCAGTACACCCCCTCGATGACGTCCTCGTCCTCGAAGACCGCGACCGTGGAGATGTCGGCGACCGAGTCCCCGACCAGGCCGTTCACCTGAGGAATCCGAGTGGCGAGGTCACGTTCCAGGTTGCCGGGCAGCAGGAAGGACTTGCTGACGTGGTTGACCAGCACCCGGCCCCGCTCTCCGTAGGGCACCGGCTCAAGGCCCTTCGGATCTACGACCGTGAAGGTCACGTAGGGGGAGAACGAGTCGAAGACGCACGGTCCGTCGGCGGAAATCCCGGCGCGTTCGCCCGCGACCCCGATGATCATCGTGCTTCCGTACTCGCCGCACAGCGCGACCTCGGGGAACACCTCGGTCTTGAAGAGGTGCCGGGAGTCGGCGTCCATCTGAGTGCCGCCCCACCTGATGCACTTCACGCGCTCGTTCACCAGGGCGACCAGCTTCTCGTCCCTGGACAGCCGTTCCAGCAGCGGGGGCGTGATGGTGAGCAGGCCGATGTCCTGTGTCCGCAGGACGTCGGCGGCCTGGTCGATGAGGTGTTGGCCGTAGGCGTCGACCTGCCCGAACTGGCCGTCGGCGATGAGCCGTTTCACCCAGCGCGGATCGAGGTCGATCGTGAAGCCGTGGCGGCCGTGCGTCACGGCGTGCTGCCGGAACAGGGTGCCCACGACGTGCGGCCCGGTCGGGATGATGCCCAGCCAGTTCCCTCCGCGCGGCACCCCGTGGCGGTCCAGGTTCGCGTTGCTCCAGCTCACCATGCGGTCGAGCCAGTCCCGCATCAGCACGACCCGCTTCGGGGCGCCGGTGGTGCCGCCGCTCTCGAAGAACCCGATCACGTCGGGCCGATCTCCGTATCCCCTGGGAATCAGGTCCTCGCCCCGGACGTCACGAAGCTCCGCGGCCAGGTTCGGGAAGAGCCGGAGATCCTCGTACGTCTTGACATCGGCCCGCGGATCGAAGCCGAGCGTGGCGGCTCGGTCCAGCCAGAACCGGCAGCCGGTCTCGGGATTGAAATGCCACTCCATGGCGGCGCGGAGGAATTCGTCCGGATCGGGCTGGACGTCGAATGGAAGATCCAGGATCTGTTCTGCGGTAAAAGACATTGTCTCTCCCCCATGCAAAGGGTCAGGTGTATTCGGGCATTACGACGATGCCGCCGGAGCGGTGAGAGGCGGTGAGCGCCAGAAGGGTGTGTCGAAAGAGCGGGGACTACGGCTGGAGCCGGCTCGTACGCCACTTGAGCGAGTCGCGGTCGTAGCGCAGCCTGCGGTGCAGCCGGTCCGAACTCGCGCTCCAGAATTCGACGACGGCGGGCTGCAGCCGGTAGCCGACGAAGAACTCCGGCCGGGGTTGAGGCTCCCCGGTCAGTTCCAGGCCGCGTGCTCTGGCGCGCAGAGCCTCGACGTCCGCCAGGTCCTCCAGTGGCTCACTCTGCCGGGTGACCGTCGACATGGCGTGCAACGGAATCGCCCGCGCGGACCACAGGGCGTCCGACTCGGCCTCGGGCAGGAGCACGACGGGACCGGAGAGAATGATCTGTTGGCCGGTCTCTCTCCAGTACAGCAAACCCGACGCCCACCCCGTGGCGGCGAGTTCGCGTCCTTTCTGGCTGCGGCTGTGGCTGGTGAACACCAGACCGAGGTCGGTGACCTCGGTGATGGCGACCACCCGGTTGGAGGCGCGGCCGCGGGAGTCCGCGGTGGCCAGCGCCAGCGCGGCGGGTTCGCGGACTCCGATTTCCCGTGCCTCGGAAAGCCAGCTGCGCACCAGCCGGAGAGGATCCGACGGCGGCTCGTCGTACTCGGGGAAAGGGAGGTCGACCTTTCCGCTGAGGGACTCGAATTCACTTGCGTCCATGAAAGGCTCCCCCGCTAGACATTGATTGTTCCCTCGGCGACCACGACGGCGTGCCCGCCCACATGAACCGAGTGAATTGACTCGCCGACCCCCTCGGCGGTCGCCCTCATGACCGACGCGCGTCCCATTTCCACGCCCTGGGTGATTCTGATCTCCTGCCCGTACTCGGCGAACCCGTGCCTGGCCAGGTGAATCGCGAGAGGCCCGGCGGCGGAACCGGTCGCGGCGTCCTCGACCACGCCGTAGGCGGGGGAGAACATCCGCGTCCGCCAACCCCCGTCCGCCTCGGCGAAGCAGTTGGCGGCCATGTCGGGGAAACGCGAGAGGGCGCGGTGATCCGGGTGGAGAGCGGACAGCGCCTCGACGTCGCTCAACCCGACGAACACGTGCCGCGGGCCGTTGCGGTAGATCTCGACCGGGGCCGTCGACGACCCGACCCCGAGTGCGGCCAGGAGGTCGGTGGCGAGATCGTAGGGCTTCCAAAGGGGAACCGGCTGTTCCATCCGGACCCACGCGGCGCCGTCGCGGGTGCCCAGCTCGAACGGGATGACACCCATCGCGGTCTCCAGCCGCAGCCTGTCGCGACTCCAGGTCCGACCGAGCGCGAAGGCTGTGCCGAGCATCGGGTGCCCGGCGAACGGCAGTTCGTTCACCGGGGTGAAGATCCTGATCCGTGCGTCGCCGCCCTGCTCGGCCGGCAGCACGAAGGTGACCTCGGAGAGGTTCATCTCCCTGGCGATGCGCTGCATCGTGCCGCCGGTCAGATCCTCGCTGTCGAAGAAGACCGCGACCGGGTTGCCCAGCAGCGGCTCACTGGCAAAAGCGTCCACGACTGTGTATCGGTGCATTATCGGCGCTCCGCGGCTTGTGCTGATATCGGGGGCCCGGCGGAGAAGGCCAGGCCGAGCGAGTCGATCCCCTCGGCCACCGCCGCGACGTCGAAGCTCGCGCGGTGGTCGGGTGCGTAGCCGATCAGCTCGGCCGCCCGGTTGGGGGGCAGCGGCCGATCTGCCGGAACGTCCGGATCCCACCACATGACCGCGCCCCAGCGGCCGCGTTCACGGTCGGCGATCCACAGCTTCAGGCGCAGTCCCTCGACCTCGCGCCACGGCTCGACGGAGCCGTCCCGCAGATCCCTCTCCAGGGATTCGACGGTCTGGTGGGACCTGGCCAGGTCCCACCAGACGACAGTCACCCTCATCGGCCGAGCACCCCCTGTATCGCCTCTCGGATGATGCGCGGGCCGTCGACGGTGAGCACCGACTCGGCGTGGAACTGAACCGACGCGAAGCCCGGCCCGCGCAGCGCGTTCACCTCGCCGGTCTCCTGGTCGCGGCTCACCTCGACCACCCCGATCCCTTCGACGGTTCGCCTGCTCACCGAGCTGTGTGCGGCGAACGTGTTGTAGAAGCCCACTCGTTCGCGCACGCCGAACAGTTCGATCTCTCGCTGTACACCCTGGTTGGGCACCTCGCGGCGGTGCAGGTCGAGGCCGAGCCTCGTGCTGAGTACCTGATGGCTCAGGCACACGGCCAGCATCGGCCGGCCACTCGCCAGCGCGGTGTCGATCGACTGCCGCAGCTTGGCGATCTTGGGGTGGGAGGTCATCCGCGGATCTCCCGGACCGGGACCGAAGACCGTCAGATCGTGGGCCGCCACGTCGTACGGCTCGTCGAAGCGGCGGACCTCCACGGACAACCCCAGTGACCGCAACTGCTGGTCGAGCATCGCGGTGAAGGTGTCCTCCGCGTCCACGACCAGGGCCGTCAGGCCGGCCGGCAGGGCCCCGGCCGGCGGGCGGTCGTCCTTGTCCCGGAGCCAGAAGCCCGCGATCCCCTCGTTACGGCGATCCAGGGCGGCGCGGACCTCCGGTTCGGCCGCGTAGCCGGACGAATGCCCGGACTTGAGCGCGTTGAGCAGGGTCGCCAGCTTGATGTGGGTCTCGGAGACCTCGGCCGCCGGGTCGGAGTGGCGCACCAGTGTGGCCCCCACGGAAATGTTCATCCGGCCGCCGGGATCGATGTCGGCCGTCCGGATCAGGATCGCCGAGTCGAGTGTCTGCTGCCCGGCCGCGTCCCGTCCGAGCAGCGCGGCGACCCCGCTGTAGTAGGCGCGTCCTTTCGGCTCGTAGCGCGAGATGACCTTGGCGGCGCTCTCCAGCGGGCTCCCCGTGACGGTCGGGGCGAACATCGTCTCGTGCAGGATCTCGCGCACATCGCGGCCGGTCCTGCCTTCGATCAGATATTCGGTGTGCGCCAGCCGCGCCATTTCCTTCAGATACGGCCCGTGCACGCGCCCCCCGTCGTCGCACAGCCGGGCCATCATCTTCAGTTCCTCGTCGAGGACCATGTAGAGCTCGTCGGTCTCCTTGGTGTCGGCGAGGAATTCCATGACCCCCTGCAAGGTGGGGCCGCCGGACGGATACCGGTACGTGCCGCTGATCGGGTTCATGACGGCGGTGCCGCCGGCGAGCGAGACATGGCGCTCCGGTGTCGCACCGACGAGGGTGCTACGGCCGGTGTGGATGATGAAGGTCCAGTAGGCCTTCTCCTCGCGCTCCAACAGCCGTCGGAAGAACGACAGGGCGCTGCTCAGCGAGTAGTCGCCGATGTCCGCGACGAAGGAGCGCTTCATCACGAAGTTGGCGCCCTCGCCGGTGCCGATCTCCTCGGTGACGATCCGACGCACCATCTGCGCGTAGGCGGCGTCGTCCACGTCGAAGTGACCGCCGGTCAGTTCCGTCGGGACCTGCGGGAAGCGGGCGAGCGCTTCGGCGACCGGCACCGTGTCGCGAGCGGTGAGGCTCATCGCGAGCAGGGGCGTGCCGTCGTCCCGCGCGGCGAAGCCGCGGTCGGCCAGCTGCCGGTAGGGGACCAGGACCAGCGTGTCGAGCGCGGGACCCGGCCCGGAGTCGTCGGCCAACGGGATGTCGTCCAGCGACTTGTACTCGGTCACCTGGCCGGTCAGGACGTCCAGCCTGCCGGGGGAGCCGCTTTCGGGACGGTGGATGATCGCGAAGGCGGGCAGTTCCAGCGCGAGAACCTGTTCGAGCAGCGCGCTCATGCCAGCACGTCCTCGGTGCGGACCACCATGGCGCAGCACCGCGCCGCGTATTCGAGGGTCATTGTGTGGCGGTCTTCGGAGAAGTCGCCGAGCGCGTCGGCGACCAGGAAGGGCTGGACGTCGTTGGAGAACGCGTCCAAAGCGGTCGACAGCACACCGATATGCGCGTAGACACCGCAAATGATCAACTGGTCACGCCGCAGCCTGCGCATGCGCTGCAGCAGCTCCGAGCCGAAGAAGGCGCTGTAGCGCCATTTCGTGCTCATCCAGTCGTCCGCGTCGGGTCGGAGTTCGGGAACGACCGCGCGTTCGGTCTCGTCAGTACGCATGCCGGGACCCCAGAAGTCCTTCAGGAGACCACGTTGCAGGTCCGTCATCCCGCCGGGCTGGGCGGTGTAGGCCACCGGCACCCCCAGCGCTCCGCAGCGCTTCTTGAGGTCGGCGATGTTGGTCACCAATTCGCTGCGCATGCCGTCCTCGAAGGGCTTGAGGAAATAGCTCTGCATGTCGTGGATCAGGAGCACCGCCCGATCCGGGTCGACGGTCCAGCGCACGGTGTTCTCCGGCAGCGCATCCCTCAGCGGCAGTCCGTAAGGCGCGATCGGCGGTATTCCCGTCATCAAAGGCTCCCTCTCTAGGAATGTCAGTACTCGGACCACGCCGAGACCACCTTGATGGCCTGGGGGGTGTTGAGCCGCGGATCGCACAAGCTGGTGACGGGGCCCGAACCCAGCTCGGCCGGGTCCAGCACGCACTCGGTCACGTCGTCGGGGGTCGCCTCCAGGTGAAGCCCCCCGGCCGGAACCCCCGCCAGGTCCAGGACCCGCCGGAAGCCGCGGACTTCCCGGGCGACCGTTTCCACGAGCCGGTATTTGGTGCCGTCGGCCGCGCAATCGGTGTTCCCGTGCATCGGGTCGCTGAGCCAGACCACCGGGTGCCCGGCCGACTGCACCGCCTCGACGAGTCGGGGCAGCCTGTCGGCGACGAGGTCGGCGCCCATGCGCACGATGAGTGAGAGCCGGCCCGGCTCCCGCTCCGGGTCCAACCGGTCGCACAGCTCGACGATCTCGCCGACGGTCATCGACGGACCGACCTTGCAGGCAACCGGGTTGGTCACCTGGGCGAGCAGTGCGACGTGCGGGCCGTCGATCTGCCGGGTCCGCTCGCCGATCCACGGCCAGTGGGTGGAGCCGAGCAGATGCCGAACGCCGTCGAGCTCTCGGAGCATCGACATCTCGTAGTCCAGCAGCAGCGCTTCATGGCTGGTCCAGACAACAGGCCCGGCAGGCCGAGGTGTTGACCCGACCCACCCGAGCCGTGTCGTGATCTCCCGTGCCGCCATGTAGCCCGTGAGCATGCGCAGCGGATCGGGACGCCTGCTCTCATGGGTGGGTTCCGGCCCGTTGATCATGTGCCCGAAGAAGGACGGCAGTTCGTCGTCGCCGAGTTTTTCGACCCGGCTGGAGCGGGGCTTGCAGAACTGCCCTGCGATCCGCCCGACCCGCAGCGTCTGTTTGCCGGTGGCGGCCTCCAGGTTCTGGGCGAGCAGATCGATGAAGCCGGTCTTGCCCTGAATGTGCCCGGCGGTGCACTCGGCCGGGTCCTCCGCACAGTCCCCGGCCTGCAGCACCTGCGTCTCGCCGGCGGCGACCCGGGCCAGGTGGGAGCGGAGGTTCTCCACCTGCGCCGCGGTCACCAGCGGTGTGACGGACGACAGCATCGCCCGTACGAGCTCGACCTGTGAGGGACTGTCCCATTCGGGCTGATGGCGCGCCTGGGCCCTATCGATGTCGGCAAGGATGTTTCCCATAACGACCTTCTCCATTGATTGAAAAGAAGACGCCCGGCGAAAGGCGTTCAGGTCGGTATGTCGGCCCGCTTGACCTGAGGGACGGCGATGCCAAGAGCCCTGAACTGCTGGCAGGGGTTCATGAACTCGCGCTGGCACTTGATCTTCCCGTCCTCGAACAGGAAGGAGTGCAGGAAGTGATTGCGGTAGTGGCCGTCGGGATAATCGGGGAAGCGGATCGTTCCCTCGCCGTCGCATTCGACCCAGAACCGGTTGGGGTCCTGCGTGTCGAAGATCTCGACGTTCGTCCACACCCAGTCGGGGAAGCACTTGAGCGACCATTGGCCGTGGTCACCCAGCCGGTTCCGGCCCGTGATGACGATCGGCAGCCCGGTTTCGGTCGTCCAGAGACCACCGGTGCCGTCCTCGGTGAACAGAAGGTGCCGACGCAGGCGATCCTCCCCGCGGGTATTCATGTACTGCTGCACGATGGCGCGGTTGCTCGCTCGCAGTTCCGCGTCGCCGCGGGACCTCGACAACGTATCGGTGGTTTCGGCGGTTCCGGTGATGTCGACCATTGGCTCTTCCTCCAGTGCCGAAGTAAAGCGGGATCGCCGCGCGCACAAGGGCAGGCAAAACCAGGCATGACGACGCCGAAAGAGCGCAGTCATGCATTGGTTCAAGAGATTTCTGGTGAGCCCCCGTCCCGCGCTCGGCGGGTAGACGAAATCTTGTTCATGCCCCGGCTGGTTCGGGAAGCTGGTAACCGCTGTCTGGCCGAAAAATTCCAGCCGGTATCACCGTCTGACGGATCTGCTCCATGGCGGGTGCGATTTCGCTGGACGCGCGCCTGCGTGGACTCCTCCCACGTGCGGACGAACAGAGGGGTGCCGGGGCCGATCCGTTGCCGGTCGATCGCGGCAGGCACGGCAGTCGACCCCACCTGATCCGCGCCGGCGGCGGCACGCCGCTGAAATTTGAACACGACCGGCGGCGACGTCCCCTACATCACCCACCCACTCGCCCTGGTCGACGACGTCCCGTCCGCGGCCGGCCGACCGGGCCGGCCACGCAGGCAGCCCGAGTTCCTTCCCGGCCGGTGACAAGGGCGACGACAGTCGGCACGTCCGACGCGAGCCGACCCGATGCCGGGACCTGCCTGTCATCTCCCGTCGGGGCCGGCGGCCCGCGCTCCCGTCCCCTGGCCGCCGGAGCCCCGCATCCGACGTGAATTTCGGCCACGCGAGCCGCGCTCGATGGAACGAACAGGCCAATACGGCGCCACGGGCGGTGGCCAAACCTAGGGGGCACTTATGTTCGCGATGCGCACCGCACACCTCGTTGATTTCGATATTCAAGGATTCGGGAAACTGTCGCCCGGGCATCGGCCGCGATCACCCATATCTTGCGTGACATACCCCACACAAGACACTTGCCCAATCAGAAGGGGGAATTCCAGTGAAGCGTATCGGTGAACATGCGGTGGTGCTGGGAGCGAGTATTTCGGGCCTGCTTGCCGCCCGGGTGCTCTCCGAGGCATTCGACCGGGTAACGGTGGTGGAGCGTGACCAGCTGCCGGACGGGCAGCGGACCCAGCGGCGAGGCGTGCCGCAGGGCCGCCACGCTCATGGCCTGCTCTCCAAGGGCGCGAAGATCTTCGAGGAGCTGTTCCCCGGGATACTCGACGACTTCGTCGCCGGTGGCGCGCCCGTCATCGACGGACCTGCCGAACTGCGCATGAGGTTGGGCGGGCACCTGTTGTGCATGGACGGCGAGTACGCCGATCTGTCCCGCACCTACCAGCCGAGCCGGCCGCATCTGGAGAGTCGGCTCCGCGCCCGGATCGGGGATCTCGCCAAGATCAAGCTCATCGACGAGTGCCAGGTCACCGGCCTCGAAACCACCTCGGACAACGACGCTGTCACCGGTGTGCGGGTCAGGTACGTGGGCAGCGGCTCCGAGGACGTGATCCCCGCCGATCTGGTCGTGGACGCGACCGGCCGGTCCGGACGGACCACCAAGTGGCTGGTCGAGATGGGATACGAGCCGCCGCTTGAGGAGCGTATCGACGTCGACATCATGTACACCAGCCGCTATCTGCGGCCGGTCCCCGGCTCCATGGGCCGTGAGAAGGTCGTGATCATAGGGCACGCACCGGGAAGCCCCAAGGGCGCGGAATTCCTGGAGGAAGAGGACGGCCGCTGGGTCCTGACGCTGATCGGATACCGCGACCACCATCCGCCGACCGACCCCGCCGGGTGGGTGGAGTTCGCCAGGCCGTTGGTTCCCGAACACGTCTTCGCGGCGATCCGCGACGCCGAGCCGCTCAGCGAGATTTCCGCGCACCGGTTCCCGGCGAGCGTGCGCCGTCGCTACGAGAAGCTGACCCGGTTCCCGCGCAGGCTGCTGGTGGTGGGCGATGCGATATCCAGCTTCAACCCCATCTACGCCCAGGGAATGACAGTGGCCTCGCTCCAGGCGATGGCGCTGCGTGACTCGCTGAACGGTGACCTGGACCAGGTCGGGCAACGCTTCTTCCGCAAGGCCGCCAAACCCATCGGCGTCGCCTGGAAGATGGCGACCGGCAGTGACCTGGCCCTGCCTCAGATCGAAGGCCCGAGGCCACTTCCCGTGCGGCTCATCAACTCCTACATGGACAAGGTGCTCGCCGCGGCCGAAACGGACATGGTCGTGGCCGAGAAGTTCCTGAAAGTCCAGTACCTGCTCGAACCGCCGACAGCACTGTGCACACCGGGCATCATGTGGCGCGTTTTGGCGGGGAATCGCCGGCGGCGCTCCACGGCACACACCAGTTAACGGAGGTAACAAATGCCCCTCTCCATCGCCGACAAAATCCTTCGGCTCTCCATGACCACGTTCCCGTTCATAGACGCGTCACAGTTCTTTCCGTCGCTCTCCACGTACAAGGTTGAGAGGGCCTTCGAGCTCGCCGAGTTCGAGGAGGCCATGACGCACTTCTTCCGGGGGAATCCGCTCTTCTCCAAGTGCCACCTGGTGGAGCTGACCTTCGACACTCCCGAGGACTTCCCCCTGTCGTCCTTCCAGGCACTCCTCGCGGAAAAGTACGAAAGCTTCTACGACAGCTTTCTGCTCGCTTCCGTCACCTACCGCTCCGACCCGCACCTGCAGGGCATCTTTACGTGCATTCCGTTTCCGCTGCAGGACGGGTACAAGGTCTTCCGATTCCACCAGGCTCTGATGAAGACCCTGAAGACTCGGCAGGACGGCTTCCGGATCGCCGAAGGCCTCGCAGAGCTGGGGATCCGGGCCGATGAACTGGCGGCCTTCCTGCCGCCCGCTCAGACCTCGCCCTCCGGTGCGAGCAAAGAACTCCCCGTCACCTTCACCGAAGGCGCTGAGCCGCCGGTCAAGATCGGCCCCTTCATGGAAAAGATGAGGGCAGACTTCCTCGACCGCGACAGCGCGAACATGTTCGTCCTCAAGAACAGCCTTTACTCGCCGAAGCTGCCTCTTGGCAACACACTTCGGTTTCTGACGGTGCCGCGAAGTGTCATCGAGCAGAGCACGGGAATCCAGATCCGTGACTACTACCGCGCCGAGGAGCAGCGAGAAATAGACGCGCTGTCCCGCATCGAGCGGCGAGAGGACTTCATCGAGGCCGGCCAGGCCAGGATCGGGAAGATGATCGCCACGCCCGACGTCTTCGCCGTCAACAACTACGGCAATGTATCGGCGCACGACGGCTCGGACGCCCATGCGGATCAAGGCATGCTCGTGAAGTACGAGTGGCACATGCCGCTCATAGTGCTGGGACTTACCGTGGGCGAGAGGTCCGGACTCTCGTGGACAATCACCATTCGCGACAAGGCGTTCAACTTTGCGACGGTCCGAACGTCCCCGCCGGGTGACGCCGTCATGGCGGCCACCGGAAAGAATCCGGCAGCGTCCGTCGTATGAACCGCCGGTGACGTGCGGGAACGAGGGGGCTGAAGCCCGCTCGTCTTCTACCGGTCGGGGGGGCAGGGGGGCGGGCCTCGCCCCGTGTTATGGGCGGGGGGGGGGGGGCGGGGGGGGCGCGCCCCCCGCCCCCCCCGACCGCGTCCACGACTCCGCCGCACATATGGAAGCCTGCCCGATGAACGCGCCGAGCGGTCCGCAACGATGCCGCGAACAGACCCGAGAGGCCTTCGGATGAGTAAGCCCGCCCTGCAGAAGTTAACCCTCGCCGACGACCTGAGCATCACTCGGATGGGATACGGCGCGATGCAGCTGACCGGTCCCGGTGTCTTCGGACCGCCCGAGAACCGCACTCGGGCGATCGCCGTGCTGCGCGCAGCGGTCGAACTGGGCATCACCCACATCGACACCAGCGACTTCTACGGCCCGACCGTCGTCAACGAACTGATCAAGGAAGCCCTTCACCCCTACCCGGCCGGGCTGCACATCGTCACCAAGGTCGGCGTCCGCCGCACCGCCACCGGCGGCTGGATCACCTCCCTGGACCCCGCCGACCTCAAGGCCCAGGTCCACGAGAACCTCCGGCACCTCGGCCTGGAGACCCTGGACGTGGTCAACCTGCGCACGGCCGCGTTCGGCGGTGACGGGTCCTCCGTCGCCGAGTCGTTCGCCACCTTGGCCGGCCTGCGCGAGCAGGGCCTGATCCGGCACCTCGGCCTCAGCGGGATCACCGACGCCCAGCTCACCCAGGCCCAGGCCATCGCCCCCGTGGTCACCGTGCAGAACCAGTACAACCTCGCCGACCGCGCCGACGACGACCTCGTCGATCGCTGCGCCGAGGAGAACATCGCCTACGCCGCGTTCTTCCCCCTCGGCGGCGGATTCCACCCGCTGCGGTCACGGCCCCTGCGCGATGTCGCCCGCCGCCTCGGCGCCTCCGAGCAGCAGGTGGCGCTCGCCTGGCTGCTGCGGCGCTCGCCGTCGACGGTGCTCATCCCCGGAACCTCCTCCGTCGCTCACCTGCGGGAGAACATCGCCGCGGCCGACCTGCGACTGCCCGACGAGGCGATCGCCGAACTCGACGCCATCGGGCAGTGACCGGTGTGAACGACCGCGCCAAACCATTCAGTTGGACCACACCAGAGAAGGCGGCAACCAATGAAAATTCGAGACCTCCACGACGAATTCACCGCGGACCGCGCCGCCGCCGAGCGTGCCTACTACGGGAAATACCTCACTCTTGAGGGAATTTCGATCCGAACGGGCGAAAGCCAGTACGGCACGCCGGTGGTGGAAGTGTCAGACACTCCCGGAGGCCCCCACCTCGCCATCTTCGTGCTGCCGTTCGACGACCGGATCAAGGAATCATTCCGGCTTGTGCGAAACGTCCCCCTGGGCGTCACCGTCACGGTGAAGGGAGAATGCCGGGTCTTCAGCGAGGACGGGACAGTGCTGGTCATCAAGGAGTGCGAAATCCTCACCCCATGAGTCCCTGAAACCGGCCGACGTCCGGCTCGTGACGGTCTGTCGGGCGGGGCAGGCGGGCCGAGCGAGGCGGGCAGGGCGGGCATGGCGGCCCGGGAACTGTGACATGCAGGGAGGCCGTGTCTGCCTGCGCACCAGCGCCGGTGCCGCCTGTCGAGGGCCCCGGGCCTGCTGGAACGTCTCGCCGAGGTACCGCACCCCGCGTGATCCGTGCGGGGTGCGCCACCCGTCGGCCGCCACCACCACCACTGCCACCCGTCGTCCTCGCCTTGGCCGCGTGCACGGTCCTGGCCGGGGCCACGTCTCTGTCGGCGATGGCCGACGCGCCCGCCCACGTGCTTGCCCGGCTCGGCGTCCGCCCCGATCCGCCTCGATCCGGTGCTCCTCGCCCGGCAACGGCCCTCCGAGTCCGCAGTACGGCGGCTGCCCCCGGCCTGGACTGACGGCGACGCCCTCGACGCGGCGTTCGGGGTTCGGCTCGCCGGCGCCGCCGTCGCCTATGTACGGCCGGGCAGCGCGCGCCGGCCGTTGACGGCAAGAGTCTGCGGGGCGCCGCGAAGGCCGACACCCGCAAGAACCACCTGCCCGCCGCCCCGGACGACCGCAAACCGGACACGGCCCCGCTGCACCGAAACCCCCTGGGTGTCGGGCGTGAGCGTGAATATCCACCATCCGGACGGTCGTCGGTGGAACGAGTCCGTCAATATTGCGTGATAAATGCCGCTCGGATCACCGACTGCCTTTACTTGAAGAGACACAGCCGCTCGTTCCGAATCGATCGCCCTTTCAAGGGGCTCGACGAGAGGAACGCATGATCGCGGACATGTCCGACCCGCTCGCCAAAATTGACAGTGAGGACGCACGCGGGTTCGCGTCCTAAACGAGAAATGGAATAGTCAGTGACCACCAATCGCACCCTCGTCATTGTCGCCCACCCGAACCTCACGGAATCCCGTGGCAACGCCACCTGGCTCGCCGGGATCAAGGACTTGGACAACGTCACCGTCCACGACCTCTACCAGACCTACCCCGATTTCAAGATCGATGCGGCGCGCGAGCAGCAGCTGCTGCGCGAGCACGACACCGTCGTTCTCCAGTTCCCGGTCTACTGGTACAGCGTGACTCCGCTGCTCAAGGCCTGGTTCGACGCGGTGCTGGTGCACGGTTTCGCCTTCACCTTCGACGGTTCCGCCTCCGCGCTGCAGGGCAAGAAGGCGTGGCTGGCCGTCACGGTCGGCAGCACCCTGGAGACCTACGCCGCGGAAGGCCTCGCCCGGCGGACCCTTGAGGAGTACCTCGCCCCGGTCGCTCAGACGCTGGAGTTCTGCCAGCTCGACTACCAGGGTCTTCACTCCGTCTACGGCATGATCTTCGACCCGCTGGACGAGGACCTGGTGCTGAACGCCAAGGAATACCGCAGGCTCCTCGCGAGCAGTGAGACGCCGGTCGGCTGACCTCGGTCATTCGGTGAACCTCGATTATTCGTGAATTCTTGGAGTCTTCACGATTGATCACGATGTTCACCCTGGAGCCCGGCCCCGGGCCGCGTGTTCCTGCATGTCACCCCGCTTCCTTTGCCGAACTCGACGAGGGTTCAGCGAAGGAAGCACGACTTAGGTTCGGTGCAGCAGATGGACCAGGGGGACCTCCGCATCGTCCAAGGCGATCCCACTCCCGAGGAACTCGCCGCGCTGATCGCGGTTCTGGCGACCCGCACCGCCGTGCAGCGCGCCGCCACTCCGCGGTTCGCCCATGGCAACCACCACCCGCGGGCCCGCTGGCGCCGCCTCGACCACGTGACCGACTACCGCAGCCCCGCCTCCTGGCGCTGACGCCGCCCGGCTCGGTTCGACGGGGAACGGCGTCAGCACCAGGTTGTAGCGTCCCTGGACGGAGACGACCGGCGAAGGAATTTCCCGGACGAGTTCAAACGGGACGCGGTCGACCTCGCGCGTACGAGATCCTCCGGAAAGCTGCTGCCTATTTCGCACGGGAGACGACAGGGTGATCCGCTTCCGTGTCGTCGACGAACACCGGAACGCCCACGGGGTCGGCCATCAGGCGAGCACCGCCTCGACGGCGGGGCGGATGACGGAGAGAGCACCCAACTCGCGCGCGACGTCCTGGAGTTCGCCGACGTCACGGCGTCCGCCCTGGCGCAGATAGCGGCCGAGCGCGGACAGGGCGAGGGTCTCGCCGATGCGGCTGCGGTGGCGCATCGCGTCGACGACGCTGCGGGCGGCGCTGTACACGGGGATGGTTTCTCCCGGGGCCGCTGCGAATCGTTCGACGCCGAGGGCGAAGGTCGTCGGGGCGTACTGCGCCACCACGGTGGGCGGGTAGGAGATCGTGGGGCGGCGTGTACCGCGCGGCACGGCGATGTGTACCGCTGCAGGGATGTCGTCGATGAGTTCATGCAGGGCCAGGGCGGACTCACCGCACACGACGGCACGCGGAGCCCGCGCGCACACGGCCAGCAGATCGGCGTGCGCTGTCTCTGGTGCGTCCGCCCGTCGGTAGACCCCCCGGGACAGTTCGTCTATCTCTCCCGCCGCGAGCAAGGACGCCAGATCACGGGGGGAGAGCAGGGCCTGACGTGCCTGTGCCGTCGTGAACGTGGGGGCGAGGCCGGTCAGCCGCTGCTCCAGGCGTGAGGTCTCCGCAGCACTCATGTATCGAATGGTACCCCTGTGGTGGTCTTAGGGGATCGATTTGATACATCTTCGGGGTTGTCGGCGGCCTGTGCGGAGCGGAGCAGTCTCAGCACTCGATGATGTTCACCGCGAGCCCGCCCCGGGCCGTCTCCTTGTACTTCACGCTCATGTCCGCCCCCGTCTCCTTCATCGTCTTGATGACCTTGTCGAGGGACACCTTGTGGGAGCCGTCTCCCCGCATCGCCATCCGTGCGGCGGTCACCGCCTTCACCGCGGCCATGCCGTTGCGTTCGATGCAGGGGATCTGCACGAGGCCGCCGACGGGGTCGCAGGTGAGGCCGAGGTTGTGTTCCATGCCGATCTCGGCCGCGTTCTCGACCTGCTCCGGGCTGCCGCCCAGCACCTCGGCCAGCGCGCCCGCCGCCATCGAGCAGGCGGAGCCGACCTCGCCCTGGCAGCCGACCTCCGCGCCGGAGATGGACGCGTTCTCCTTGAAGAGCATGCCGATGGCGCCGGCGGCGAGCATGAAGCGGACGACACCTTCCTCGTCGGCGCCCGGCACGAAGTTGATGTAGTAGTGGAGGACCGCCGGGATGATGCCGGCCGCGCCGTTCGTGGGGGCGGTCACGACCCGCCCGCCCGCCGCGTTCTCCTCGTTCACCGCCATCGCGTAGAGCGTGATCCACTCCATCGCGTGCGCCAACGGGTCGCCCTCCGCCCGGAGTTGGCGTGCCGACATGGCGGCCCTGCGGCGGACCCGGAGGCCGCCGGGCAGGATGCCCTCCCTCGACATGCCCCGCGACACGCACGCCCCCATCACGCGCCAGATCTCCAGCAGCCCGGCCCGGATCTCGTCCTCCGTGCGCCAGGCGCGCTCGTTCTCCAGCATCAGCGCGGAGATCGACAGACCGGTCTCCTGCGTGAGTCGCAGCAACTCGTCGCCGGTGCGGAACGGGTACTTGAGGACCGTGTCGTCCAGCTTGATCCGGTCGGCGCCCACCGCCTCCTCGTCGACGACGAATCCGCCGCCCACCGAGTAGTACGTCTTGGACAGCAGCTCGCCGCCCGCCGCGTCGTAGGCCCACAGCGTCATGCCGTTGGCGTGGTAGGGGAGGGTTTTGCGGCGGTGCAGTTTCAGGTCGGCGTCGAAGTCGAACGGGATCTCGTGCTCGCCGAGCAGGCGGATGCGTCCGGCCGCCTTGATCTGCTCGACCCGATCGTCGGCCCCCTCCACGTCCACCGTGCGCGGTGACTCGCCCTCCAGGCCGAGCAGCACCGCCTTCGGGGTGCCGTGCCCGTGCCCGGTCGCGCCGAGCGAGCCGTACAGCTCGGTGCGGACGGAGGCTACGGAGTCCAGCAGTTCCTCGTTGCGCAGCCGGCGCGCGAACATGCGGGCGGCTCGCATCGGGCCGACCGTGTGGGAGCTGGACGGGCCGATGCCGATCGAGAACAGGTCGAAGACCGAGATGGCCACGGTGACTCCTCAGAACGCAAGACGTGCGGGGTGGTGCGAGGGGGTGGGGCACCGCCGTGCACCTCTCAGTGTGCGGCGGTGCCCCGGGGGCCGACTACAGCCCGGGGTACAGCGGGTACTTCTCCGCCAGCGCCGTGACACGGGCCTTCAGGCCCGCCACGTCGGCCCCCCCGAAGGGAGAGGGCGCCTTCAGCGTCTCGGCGATGACGTCCGCGACCTCGGCGAAGTCCTCGGCCGTGAAGCCGCGGGTCGCCAGCGCCGGCGTACCGATGCGCAGGCCGGAGGTGACCATCGGGGGCCGCGGGTCGTTCGGGACGGCGTTGCGGTTGACCGTGATGCCGACCTCGTGGAGCCGGTCCTCGGCCTGCTGACCGTCGAGTTCGGAGTTCCGCAGGTCGACCAGGACGAGGTGCACGTCCGTGCCGCCCGACAGGACGTCGACTCCTACGGCCTTCACGTCGTCCCGGACCAGTCGCTCGGCGAGCAGCCGCGCGCCCTCCACCGTACGCCGCTGGCGCTCCTTGAAGTCCTCGCCCGCCGCGACCTTGAAGGAGACCGCCTTGGCGGCGATCACGTGCTCCAGCGGACCGCCCTGGAACCCGGGGAAGACGGAGGAGTTCAGCTTCTTCGCGAAGGACTGCTTGGCGAGGATGATCCCGCCGCGCGGGCCGCCCAGCGTCTTGTGGGTGGTGGACGTGACGACGTCCGCGTAGGGGACGGGGTTCGGGTGGAGGCCGGCCGCCACCAGGCCCGCGAAGTGCGCCATGTCGACCCACAGGTACGCCTCGACCTCGTCCGCGATCCGGCGGAACTCGGCGAAGTCCAGCTGCCGCGGGTACGCCGACCAGCCC
>Ga0307509_10002144_pt1 | contig 32433 bp, 17 predicted proteins | sample 10_EM_MG_FD_202245 | JGI IMG/M metagenome (GOLD analysis project Ga0307509, IMG submission 202245) | Populus trichocarpa ectomycorrhiza microbial communities from riparian zone in the Pacific Northwest, United States - 10_EM | ecosystem: Host-associated > Plants > Roots > Unclassified | place...
ACAACTTGAGGACACTGAGGTTGCACAACAAGCGCGCGCAAATCGGCAAAGACGTTCTCGAAGGCAAGTTCAGAAGGGAGGTGTAATATATGCACATGAGGCAAGAGCTGTTGTGCGTCAAAAGGAGAAAGATAGTGTGCAGCAGAAATTAGAGAAGGCAGGGAGGGAGCTTGAAAGGGCCAAAAAGGTGGCTATTCGGGAGCGGAAAAAAATATGGAAACCCATATTTCATGAGGTTAAGTGCTCTCGCTTAAAGCTAAGAGATCGTTCTCCGTCTATCAGACGGCGTGGTTGAGAAAATGTACTTTTAGTTGTCTACTTTTTTAAAATCTGTCATTGAGCCGAATCTGCCGTTGAGCTGTCGGGCACCTAGAAGAGGTGCCCCTGGTTGTGAGCAAGCGAGCAATCAAGGGGTTGTGGCGGAGCCACAACCTTGGCACGGTTATGATAGTCTTATGCAACTTCATGATAGGGGAAGGAGGGAAGGTAAGAAAAAGGTGGCTCATCAGGATTATTTGATGGATTACTGGGTATGTTGAATGCTAGGCGAGGCATTTTGGCTAGCACTTGGGCTCCCCCATTGCGATCCCCGGAGAGAGTGGATAGGATAGGGGTCTTAATTTGCTTTGAAAACGAGAGTAGAGTGCATAAAATCGGACTTGAGTGTTGTTACTGTACAATGTGTCTAATAAATTTCAGTACGGTCCATAGCAACAATACAACACTATAAGTAAAAGTAATTCACAATGCAAAAGTCTAGATAATAATTCAGAAAAAAAAAAGAGGTTATTGAAAATGTGAAAACTTTTCTATTACCTAGCTCTGATAATTTTATACCAATAGTTAGGGTATTTGAGGCAAAAATGGAAAACGATATACCAGGACAGGGTTAAAAAGAGCAGAAAACTGTTAGTGGTAAGATCAGGATCAAGAATGCTGATCGATGAACCCTAGTAGAGTAGAAAAAAGGATATATTACAAGACACTGTAGACTAGGGGGAGTTGCAATATGTGATGGTATTTTATCCTGTATTAGTTGATTTTATCATGATTTAACAGAAGGAAAGAGGGCAGGCAAGCTGTTTCTTTACAGAGACTCAAGTGAGTAAATAGATTCAGCTAGATAATAATGCATAAAGGATGCTAGTGCTGTAATTTGGAAGCAAAAGATTCTTAGTAAAGCGGAATCATCATAGTGCATGTTAGGGGATAGAATTTCTCACTTTCATGAATATAGAAGAGAAAAAGAGCGAAGAGAAGGGAGAATAAGTACTGTGTAAAGTGAGATAGGCTAACTTAGCAATAGTGGTTGATGTAGCCTACTTGCTCAGTCCTGCTAGGCCTTATAGGAATGAATTTTTAGTAAATGTGAACAAATAACGGAGAGCGAGAATAAGAAGACTTCCCACTCCCTAGTCAAAGGAATTAAAAAATAAAAGCAAAATAAGACGGAGAACAAAGAGAAAAGAGGCAAAGTTAGAAGGTACTGTATTTACTCGCTCAATTGACAATTGGGAATCTCAACAGAAATCACAGTCTAGACAATAATAGGTCTAGCGGTATAGATTAATGAAAAGTGGATTTAGTAAGAAAATCAGTCAATGAAATCCAGCGAGCTTATTATCCCAAAGCTTGACTCCTTCTGAATTACATTAGTACTTCTTGGGATGATATATCTCTGATTGTGGGTGTTGAGGTCAGGTCTCAGATGGTGAATTTAAAGTGTAAATATGGTATGTTTGAAGCTAGAGCAAGTAGTTTTACTGAGGTAGATTGTGGTAAGAGATTGCTGGAAAGCAACTTGAAGACAGGCCACGCTTGCCCACTAACCGGATAATCTTGTTAACCTACAATAGAAAGAAAAAGAAAGAAATACAAAATATATTAGTTAGGAATACTTTTAAGGATAAGAGATTATCCTGTTTGTGATATTGTCATCTCATACTTTCTATTCCTGAAATCAAATGGCATAATCAATGTACTTATATAAGTTAAACTATTAATTTTACCTCAACTTGCCAGATCTTAAATAATAAGAGATCCCTTCATATTAGAGTTAATGGTACCCTATACGATAATTGTGCTCTGGTGTGGAAATCTCAGAATAATACAGTTTTTATGATATTGCTCACCTGATCTTCTGGTTAGCTATACTTGGCCGGGTCCTTGTCCTACGGAGAGTGGACACTTGTCTAACCAGCTTACATCCTCCCAGTCCATTATCATCCAATTCTGATATTTCTCAGCCCACATTCTATATTTCTCTTTCGTTCATGAGGTAAGAAAGAGTTTGGCATAGGGAATCTGGTGATTATACTTCTTACTAGCAAAGGGCTGGTTAAGTGCCAGGGCACCGATGTTGATCACAGCCAGGTCAGGAATATTAGAAAGGGGAAGTTGATAATTATTGGCACGGGCTGTCACAATTTCAATAAAATGTCGGCGGGTATTAATATCTATAACAGAAGCGCGTTGAAGAGAAAGATTGCGATTTACAGATCATCTTCCCAGAAGAATACGGTATAATATTGGTAAAGGAATATTAAAGATTGGATGAAGCCAGTGATAATTCTAGTTGGCATAATAGCGTAAGCCTTGAACAATTGTATGAATTTCACTGGACTCAAATGAGACATGAAAGGCAGGCATATTAGGGCCTAGAACCTTTGAGAATTGTATACCAGTCGTGAGGGTATTGAGAAACACAATTTCAGAGAGTGGATCATTCGAGACATATGAAGAATCAGAAGGGGAAGTATTCCTATCAGAAGAGGATTCGGTTCTCTCAACAAGAAGAAGATATTCAGGTCCTAAATTTAATTCAAGGTAGTGGAGTGTATATATGTGGTAGGTTTCAAACTAAGTAACATGTTTTTCCTTACTGTAAGAATCTTGTGATTTGAAGGAAACAGCAGAAACAGGAGCTGCAATACTAGTGGAACTAGTATTGGAAATATCGGTATGAGTCAGGGTGAGTGTGTCGGGAGCGGTAGAGGAAGTGGTATCAGAAATCTCAGTATAGGTTTAAGTAGTAGTAGTGATAGGGGTAGTGGTAGGGGGTACAGTGACAATAGCAGTAGCCGTAGCAGAAGCATCATTTGGGGTGGTATGATATCTGACATATTTTTCCTTTTGACTAAGCTCCCTGATTATGCTGTGTCAGAATCACATAGTTGTATTTCAGATCCAGATTTAGGCTAGGTAGAGTGATTGTATGGTTACAACCACTACTGAGAAAAATCAATTAGCTTTGCAGAAATGTACAGGAGAATTTCCTTAGTGGACTATGGTCAGGTATGAAGTACACCATCTTTTCCGTGGAATAAGAATTTCGTGATTTCGTATATAGAGTTAAATACTAGAAATCTGGTTGGCCAGTATTAATAGGATTTGCCTCACATCTGGAGGCTATTTACAATGTTTCTAACAATTCAAAGTAAAGAAGAAACCACAATTGTGGGAATAGGAGTTGTAGGAACAAATAAAGTGATAAGTAGCTTCTGCTAGAAAGTACCTAAAGGATACTTGTTCTTGTATATTTATTTTCTGAATTTTTAACTTTAGAATAATATCAGCAAAAGAACTGGATATTGTATCTATACACATCTGAACATACCTTGTACGGGAGTTTGCATCCCGTGAGTATACTGTGCATTCTATGAATCCTATTTTGAACTTTAGGCGCCAAAATAGACATGTAAATGTTGTCCATTAGGGCTGAAAATTGATGTTTGCCTACATGATTAAGACATTAATTTTAAAAAGAAATTGGGGTTTTGATTACATAAGTTCAAAAAATGGTGATACAAGATGTAGTCAGAAGATGTGGGGTATGCTGAAATTCATATAATGCAAACTGAATTCTTTTGCTGATGAAGATTTTAATTCAGTTTACTCAAGCAATATTTTCGGAGTACTTGAGTTCTTCCAGATCCCTTGGGTTGACATTATAATTTTGTTATTTCTAGACTGTCTACTCATGATTCTATTATAAGCTACAAGTACAACAATCAGTACTTGAGTTAATAAGCAACTCGTGAGTTTCACTTATTGTGACATGATATCTCTTTCAATTCAGTTTCCAAGTGACTGCCAACCAAAGAACTTTTCCACTGATGCAATATCTCTTTCGACCATCCCACGTGATCTTGTAGATATTTTGTTCCGCTTTTTTTAACCCTGTACAAGTACGTAAACTTTTTTAATTTTCAATAGCGGTCAGATGTAAGATTAATTGTTAGTTTAGAAATGTCAGAGGGGTTATAAATCATAATCTAGACCCTGAATAATAGTTGATTTACTTGATGATTGTACATATGAAGTAACCTCTGATAATGAATATTTGTGAATAATAGTTCATCTCAAATATTTAACTATAAACTACAACCATTTACAGGAAACTATATAGTCCAGAAAATATATTTTTACTATTCTTATATTATTTCAAAAATACTAATTTCAAGTTTAAATATGTTTCCTTCTATATATATAAATTTATTATATACAATGACCTGATTTTATTGTACTCAGTCTAGTATTGATAGAAGTAATTGGAAAAATATCATTGTTCTAAGATAATTCTAATTGCATGAGGTTCAATATACTTTTCTCAGAAGGTTGTTTTTCATATTTTTCTCAGCTACGGAGCTACTGCTATATTTGTTGTATTTTGCTAGGAAAATTACAAAATTACTTATTGAGCAATTAAGGTGAGGGGAAAGAATATATTATACATTTAATATCCAAATAGGTTATCTAAGAGCTATAGGATATATCAATCAAGTTACTTGTATATAGTCGTTCACTTTGCGGTTGGGAGGGGGTTTTATAATTCTCATTATCGGGTTTTTAACAATATGATAATTTATTGTATAATCAATAGTAGTATAAGCTAATAAGCCTATAGAACTGATGCTCTAACATGCAAACAAATATATACTAAGAATATGACTCTCTCAGATTGAATCTAATACTTGTTAGAGCAAAACTGGTAGTTGGTATTTTTTTTTAAATATAAACAATTAAAATATTTATTAATTATGATGAACCTTAAATCAAATATATATATTTTTGCAATAAGCTTTAATTTTTCATGTTTTGATTTCTCATAAGATACAGATTAAATTATCACTTGACTGATAATTATTTTAAATGTTTTAAGGATAGGAGCCTTAGAAATAAAAAAGTGGTAGTGGATCTTGGCTGTTGCTATGGAGTGTATGGAAACTTATTAGACAGAACTATACAAGATGGAGTAGAAAAGTATAACTATGTATGGAGTGAAGTTGAACATTAAAGGCACTAGATCCAGTCGTCCCATCCGTCCAAGACGGGTGAGGACGACGAAGGACAAGATTGTCTCGTCTTTGGACAGGACCGACTGCCTTGGCGCCGTCCTAGACGGGGTAGACAGTTGTCGACTACAGACACACAAAATTGCGCAATGAGAAAAATACTGTATCCAAATAAGTTAGGGAATTAAAAATAAAAAAGTAAAAATTAAAAAAAGAGGTGCTTGAGCCGCCCCCAAGGGGTGGTAGTCCGACTGCTGTCGAGGCCCATTAGACAGTGGTTGTCCTCGTCCAGACGATCTTGGCCTCATCCCGTCCAGACGAGGACGACAGCCGTCCGACGGGCGCTGACGTCAGTCTGACTGGACACCTGGGAGAGTTGATCAATGGTTTAAAAAAAATGACTACAGTACTCGTGTCTGAGTATAAGTATGGCAAACATCCATCATGTTATTTATAATTATAGTACTTAAAATTGCACCTACATGTCATCAATAACATTACTGTTTTCGACCAATAGGGATTCTTGGGGTCTATCTTGTAGCGTGAAGGCTTTGTTTCCAGCAGATATTCCTGTCAGTTTAATTTGTTTTTAAGAGATTGTGTATTACCTTTATCTACTGTTTTATCACAGTTATCTAACCTAAGTTATTGTTTGTTGGTTGAGATATTTAAGCAAGATATTAAGTATTTTTCTGCAACCAAGGTTGCAAATAGAGGGTTGATGATGGCGTCCACATTAGGGCTAATACTTAAACTGGAGCAGAGCGTGTCTGACCTAAAGCACTATATTTCATAGCTTTTGAGAAGGAATCATGTGTTGTCGAAGGACTTATAAAAGGCAAAGGAGGTGGAGTGGAAGGGTAAGTTGAGTGAGGCGTTGTCTTTGCCCTTAGAAGTCCAGGAGCCTGAGCTGCAGATGGTAGTTGAGCACTCTAAGCTGATTAATGTGGTGATTATGGCATAGGCAGGAGTAGCTGAGTCAGGGATGGCAGAGTTGGTGGTTATATTGTCAGTGGTTGAGAAGGATGAAGACAGAGAGACTCTGGTGAGGGTGCTGTTAGTGAGGAAAAGGAAGGTTGATGATGGTGGGAGTTTAGCAATAGTGGGGAATATGGAGGTGATATAGGACCTGTTGGGGTAAAGGAGAATGTTGGGAGGAGTAGGGGTGGTGGCATCAGAGGTAGTAGCAGGAGACAGAAGGCGGATTGGGATTAGGGTTGATATAGGTTGAACTAAAAGGAGTGGACGAGAGTTTGGCAGATTAGAACAGGAGTGGTGTTAGTGGAAGAGGTGTGAGTTAGGGGGTAGCTCCCTCAATGGATGTATTCCCTTATTTGTCATTTGGGCAAGTTGCCTAAGACTGTAAACAATAACTTATCAGACCTAGTAGTGAATGGAGAGAGCTTGTTTGATAAGGAGTGGATAAGCAAGGGCCATGTGGCCGATTTGCAGACTAGATGGGGTGGTATGTATGTTTTATTTTGTCTTCATGAGCTGTGCCTATATGTGAGCATATGGACTCAGGAAACGTAAGTTGGTCTTATTATTATTAAATTCCTTATAAAAGAGTTTTATTGATCATCATTGTGACCCATACAGGATTGAGTTGGCTATATGGAGCTGGTGAGAGGTGGTTTTTCTGTGAATTTTGTAGAAAGATCTTTTTTTTTAAACCAGGTTATGGGTGATTTGGAGTAGCATCGTAGTATCTGTAGGCTTTGGGATGAGTTAACAATTTAGAGTTGCAATAGGAACTAAAATGCAAACAGTGTTTAAAGAGAAAAGATTCATGGCAAATTGATTTTTATAGGCCAGAAGAATGTGGATGGGAATGCAGGCAAGCTGTAGATGTAATGGGTGGCTTCTCGTTGCTGTGTGCCTAAAGTTGATGGAGGGAAAATGAATGGTGAACTTTGTTTCATAGTAGTTTTAAGAAACATATGTGAATGGTAGTTTTTAAAAATGTTCATGAGAGTAGTAGTTTTAAGGAATTGGTGAGAACGAAAATAGAGATGTTAAACTAATATAGAGTAGGACTTGAACCAGCCTCTATGACAACAGCGAGCTTATCTCGCATACTGTCAACTTGAGTAAGAATCTATTCAGCTGTGATACTTCTTCAGGTAGCATGCAACATTAGTATTAAACCATCGGTATTTACTGTTGGTTGATGAATTTGCCCAATTTCTGTTTCCATGTCTACTTAGAGAGCTTCACTCAGGTTCAGATCTAGTGAGTATGCGGGCCAGGTATTCCTTAAAGTTCATTTTGCTGGTACTAATTGATACAAAACTTCTTGTGTTCTGAGACTGTGTCTTCCACTATCTTTGTCCAGTTATAAAGCTTACAAGTTTGATATCTGAAAGGGATAGGGAAAGGGTTTAGGACATGCCTAGTGTATTTCTTCAAGTCAATTGTAGTTCCTGAAGGAACTATATGAAGATGAAACTTCATTTTCCCACAAAAAGCCCTCAAACCAGAACTAATACAGGGTCAGATTCCCAAGTTTCATTGATATAGTTTTCATGATACTTTTCTTCTGACTATCTTAGGAACCATAGTTTGTAACTAAATCTAGCTGTGCTAAATCAGGATTTATAACATGAGAAACTTCTCAAGCATCTCTTCATATAGTGCAGGTCGTCCAAAATGTACACCTGTGAGGGATTCAAAATGTAATGCCTTATATAATCAGGATTAGGGGTATTTTAAAACAATTTCACATCACATAAAAGCTATACATTATTTTATTAATATCTTATGATATATAATATATAACAGAGTCAGTAATTACTTGGTAATTGATTTATTTAAAAAAAAGAACAGTTTATTTATTATTAAACTTGATTATTTACACGACGATGTGAAGAATAGCATTTGTGGACGATTTTCTCATACTCAGGAGTGGCATATATAATACCAGACCTATATGCTTCCATAATCCTATCAGTACTTGCCCAGTACTTCCAAATCAACTCACTTGATTGCTAAGGCCTCCGGAACCATAGGCTTCAAAGATTCAAAATCATACTCACATCTCTCATGTGTATAATGCTTTGCTGCACCCCAGAAATATTCAATGAAATTGATTTCACAATGAAAGGCAGGATAATAGATTACCTCATGGGCGGCCTTTATAATTGTTTCCTCATTCTGATTCTTTTGAGTTCGAAAGCCTGGCTGGGCACCAAGTAATGCTCGTGTACAGCAACTGCCACCATCCGGACAGCGTGGATTTGGCTTGGCTGACTTGCCAGTAGTGGATTTGATAGACCATTGGGCAAGAAAACGCCTATTATCAGGCCAGAGACCAGGCTCTAAAAGTACTTTTCGGAGGCCCTTTGGTGTCCCATTTGGTAACTGCAATGACTGAATATAACCACCAGCCCGATGGTTAATATCAAGGACATATGTGTCTCGCATCAACCTTGCACTCTTCCCTCCTGGCTCTAAGTTCATTTCTGAAACTCTGAGTGCATCAGTCACAAACTTGCAATGATTTCGAGAATTATCGAATGCGAAGAGTGCTTTGCAGCCTGGAAATTGTGCCTCAAAAGCTGGGATAGCTTTTTCTATTACTTGGTCAAGTAATCTGTCGCCAGTCCACCAAATATCGCCTCCACATTTCATTATAACACAGGCATCCCCATGTCCCAAGCGTCCAATTGGTGTAAGAAAGTCTGAGACATGTAAACCTTGGCCTCTTCTCTTCTTTCGTAATGGTTGATGATCTGGGTGGATCCAAATGAAGTGTTTTCCGTTATTGGCATTGAGGATCAATTCATCTTGAGTAACCAGGATTAAGGGCTGCTTGTCATCAGCAAGATGATTGTCGTTTGGAATCTCCTGAAGGTTTTCATCCCAGAGGAGAAACTCATTGGCATATGCCGCCATACGTGGTAGAAATTCTTCGTCACAATAGAGCTTGATAGAGCTTGATATCGACTTTCTCATGGCCATCATTATAGATTCCCTTTCGATACTCCTTGTATTTGAAACCTAATATCTGTAGCCATCTTCTTGCTGTTCTGGATCTGATCGTATGCTCCACCTCTCTAGTCACACTGGTGGTAGACCGGTTACTGATGTCGTCATTGGTTTGGCTATCTTTCCACTATGTAACAACAGCCTTGGCCAAGCTATGCGAACTCACCCCTGTTAAATAATAGTATTAAATATTCAATAATAAAATACATGCAAGTTTTAAACAATAATTAGAGTATGAACTTACTTTCACCCACTTGAAGAATATGTTGACACACAGCCAGAATTGTCTCAGGATCCTCCAATAATGTTACCACTTTCCTTTGTCTTCCTTGATTTGGTTTGAGTATAACACGCTTCTTGACCCAGGATGCCTCATCGCGCCTTATTCGCCTTTAAACTCTTTGGCCCTAGCCACCACTATCAACAACCTTCTGGGCAAGCCCCTTACAGGATACCTGGGACCTGGCAACTCCGGTAAAGTAGTCAGGTCCCTTGAGTGCCTTGCCCTTATTTTGCAACTCCAATTTTAGGAAGAGATACACTTGATAATGATATTTAAACCAAAGGCCAGTTGGCAGGTTCTCCATTTTGCCCTTCTGAGTGTAAACCTTTCGCTGCATTGCCCGATACGCCGATTGCAGAATTGAAAAGCGCCGCGGACAGGGTTTATCCATCAACATACGTCGCCTGGGCCAGGACTTATAGTCGAGTTGTAATTCGTTATCAAGTTGTTGTTCTCGCTGCTCAAGGGATATAGGAGCCATAGGTGGTGGAGATTGTAGCAGAATAGGAGATGCTATTTGAGGAGGTAGTGTTGTAGCTTTCTGTGATTGATATTTTCGCACTCGTAAAGTGTTGGCTGTTGGTCGCTTCTGTCCACCCTGACCATTCTACATAGTGTATTAGTTTGGTTCTAGTGGTAGTTGAGTTATATTTTGGTTGCAATATCAGAAGAATTGCTTACCTGTAATTGAGCTTGCTTTTTGTGTTCTCTGCGGGCTCTGGACTTCAGTGTATGCAGATTAGTTGACGGGGGAGCACACGCTATTGATTTGACTGGAAAAAGGGCTCCCTGATTGGTTTATTAGTGGTGTGGACATGGTGATATTAAAAGGGTTAGTGAATGTGAAAGAAAAATGTTCGTTATTGATATTGTATAGGGGACGAGCTTTCTGGACGAGAATTATACTGACAGAATACAAACCACAATGTGCGAAATATATCAAAATAACTCTACTATCATCATAACTTGAACTTAGAACCATATAATGGATAGTTTTTGGCAAATACCCCTGACCCGGATTATATAAGCCATTACATTTTGAATCCCTCATAGGTGTACGTTTTGGACGACCGGCACCATACTCCAGTTTTGATAATTATGGCACCAAGTAACCTTCCAGGGCTTGTTATAGGCGTGGATCCTCCATGTAACTATTTTAAGATGAGAAATGTAACTTTAGAAATATAACCTCCCAGAGTATCCAAACATGCCTTGCAATGATCTAGCTAAATTCAAATAAGAAACTGCCAAGTGACTTGTCTTAATATATATTGACAACTGTACTAATCACGGGTCATCTACTGATACAAAATCTGCGAATTTACTGCAGTCAAGAGAGGTGTATACTTGTTGTCAGAAGGGCTAGTAGCGTGATAAACAATCTCTTCAAATGCAAAAATACTCTCACTTGACTGCTGTAGAAGAGTAGATTTTGAAAGAGAAGATAAGTAGTACTCAGTACAGTAGGTACTATTTATTCAAGTCAATACCTTGAAAGTTTCTTATTTGAATTTAGATAGATTATAGGCAAAGGGTATTAGAACTCTACTGGTAGATAGTGTATTAACAAGCTACATTTTCCTTAGTAAATATTTGTGATAGCCCATGTAGGTCACCATATCCCTAATGGTTCTCACTGAACAATTATACCCCATCTTAGCGATAAGCTCATCCCACTGCAGCCTCCTGGTCCTTCCACTTTAACAACAAAAGCTGTGAGTCTTTCATTTTCCTCAGCATCAAACAATACTAGACTTTCAATGAGTTGCTAATTTGAGAGTGCTCTATAAACAGTGGCCTGCTTATAGATTTTTTGACAGGTCCAAAAGTCAATATCTAACCTCTCTCAAAATTTCTTTTTTCCCTTAGTACGATATTGGCGACAAAAGAAATTGACTCTCAACGAAAAAGACAATCAGGTCCAGCGACAACAACCACAACCACCTCCTAATAATAAGTGATAATAAGATAAAACAAAATAAAGTAGAGAGTAGACATACAGAAGTTTAATATATACAATCACCATCTAGTTTGCATTGCAGTCCGTTTCTGCAATTCCACAATTCTCTCCGGCATACTATCTACAAATTAGTTAAAATCAACAGGCGGTAGCCTGCTCCACTCCTGCCGTACTGCCTTTCTCATTTCAATAACAGTTCCAGGAACGTAAGTTCTTGCTTTAATGTGCCGCTTTATAATTCTCTAACCATTCTTGATAGAATTAAGATCTGGTGACCGAGCTGGTCGATGATTCTGTTACGGGGTAGCTAACACGGTAGGATTCCGAGCTAACTAGGCCAAGGATATTTGAGACAATAGATTATAGTCAGGAAGGCTCGTAGGTAATAATTTGGTAAAGGTAAAGTAATTAAGTGTAGTCAAATATCAAAGAGTTAGAAGATAACTCGATAACTTGTTATATTGTTAAGGTCTCTTCTCCGTTGCTTGATGATTCTTCAACCACCGGGAGAGAGTCCTCTATTTATACTAATATTCCTGCTACTTCGACTTCTCTAGTTAAGAAGTATCTTCTTAACAATTCAGTTCGTCAGAACAAAGTGCGAACACCGTATGACCCTGAAAACTTGCCCAGCTTGACTCTGAGAATCTCCCGACTGCTATTTCATCTGAGGGTGTCCCCACTCCACCAGTAGACAGTCTTCGATCTCTGTGTCATGATAGACTATAAAAGAATATGCGGCCCAAATGCCTACATACCAATAGTAGTATGGAATATGGAGTGATCAGTTCCGATATCCAGCTATCAAAGCATTATGCAGCTAGAAAATGAGAGCAGTAGTAATCTCTAAACATCGTTCCAATCAGTTGAGCATATCTTGAAACCTGCTCTCATTTAGTATTCCGAGTTGTCTTCCAGATGCCTCGGTGAAGCTCCTAACCCCGGGAACTTCGGTTCGGGTATATGGTCATTCTTTGAAGCCATATACCTCGCTCTTTATTAGGTAAGCTATTCCTGCTAGGGTAATATTAGCTCCCTCCTCATAAGGGTTTTTGTCCTCAAATCCCTTATATAATAATACATGTGAAGTAATACATAATAAACATTAAATCCATTTAGTACTCTACAAGGTAGGGTGAAAAACCTTCTGCGTTTGATTGGCCACAGGAGGAAAACCTTTCCAAGTAATACTACTTAGTCCAATCTTGGCAGATCCGGATTTTCTCTATGAAAACCTTCTACCAATTCCTGTGCTCGTTCTAAGTGCTCACGTGGTTCCCAGGTGTTCTTATCTTCCGAACACCCTGTCCACCTCACGAAGTAGCGGAGTTCTTTGAAGGTCCTCGTCCTGCCATGGACACTTCGATCATAAGAGATTATTTCACTCTTAATGATTTTTTCCACCTCCCATTGAAGATCACCATCGATCTCTTCGGGTTCCATAGGTGGTTGTTTTTGGGCTGGTCGAATGGATGTTCGATAGGGCTCGAGTAGCGATGCATGAAATACAGGGTGGATTTTCCAACTTTCCGATAATTCGAGTTTGTACGCAAGCTCTCCTCGTTGTTCCAGGATTTTGAAAGGTCCATACAGCTTAGGGGCTAATTTTTTGGATGGGCGTTCTGTGCGGATATTCTTGGCATGAAGCATAACCATATTGCCTATTTTGAAGTCAGGTTGTTGCTTAGCCTTCCGATTGTAATAACGTCCCATGGCTTCCCTGCTCTTTTCTAGAGATTGTCTTGCTTGTTGATGTATCGTTTGCATCCAGTGAGCGTAAAGGTTTGCTCCTGGGCTTCGCGCTTCACGCTCCTTCAGCCATTCAGTTTGAGGATAATAGCCATAGTTTGCGAAGAAAGGGGTCATATTTTGTGCGTTTGTTACTGAGTTGTTATAGGCGAACTCAGCTAAAGGTAGGAGATGGTACCAGTCATCCTGATCGTAGTTGACAAATATACGGAGGTAGCCTCCCAGCGCTTGGTGGACTGGTTTCTGTTTGTCCGTCAGATTGAGGGTGGTACGCCCTCGACATTTTTCGTTTAATGCCGAGCTTTTTGCACAATGATTTCCAAAATTCTCCTGCAAACTTCCCATCCATAGCTGAAATGATTTCCAAGGGTAAACAGTAAAGTTTCCAGACTTCCTTAAGGAAGGATTCTGCCACATCCCTTGCTGTCGCCTTTTCTTCAAATCCGATAAAGTGGGCCATTTTTGTGAAGCGGTCTATGGTTCCGGCCATCTATACACAACAGTTTGATTGATGCAACGGGGGACGCAATGGGGGACCCCTTGGCATAAAGGTTAGGGTTACAATTCTCACTTGCGTTCAATTCATGTCCAAATAATAGTTTTTATTGAATTGTTTAGTGTTTAATTAAATAATTTATTAGTCATAAGACAAAAATTTATTATGATAGCAGCAGGAATTAGATTATGCAATATTGATTAACAAAGTAAAGTTTCTGAGGCTTCACAATCTGTCTTCTAATGACAATCATTGCAAATCGAATTATACAATCATAATCCTATCCTACAATACTCAATATAACAAGAATGACATCCTTACCTACACCCACCGCTGATATCAGTATCGCAAATCCGAATATAGTGTCAGCACTGCCAGTTCCTATCAACCCATCAACCCTCAGAAGCCGAAACTATCGAGAGAGAATCTGTTTGGCAAAACAGGCAGCTTTGCCCCAAAGTCCAAGTCTACCAATCTTCTTCTCAGACTCCTCAGCTACAACGCCATTAGCCAATCCTCAGGAGTCAAACAATGAAGCCCAAGTTGGCATTTCGCCGAGTACGCTTCGATCGCGCAAATGGAGCGAACGAAAGCGCCTAGCTGCCCAGCAAAATCTCAACCCTGCTTACCAAGTGCAAACTCTGCTGACATCGGAGTCTGAATCAAGAGTACAAGAACTGATTTTGGCTACACCAAATATGATTCCCGTATCGCCACAAGCCGAAATTGTCGACAGCACTCAGACAACCTTGACAGAGAGTGAACAACAAGCATCGGTTATTACACACTGGCCCCGACGATTGGGCAAAGTTGGAGTTCCTTCTGCTACGAGATTTGCTGTCCTCAACCAAGGAATACACGATATCAAAAGAGCCATCAATCGCCGAAGCAAGTCCAGTACTATCCGGGGTCATCTATTGATGAAGTACATTCAGGTTCTAAACTTTCTGAAAGTTCAAGCCTTGCAAGAAAGGAGATGGTCAATGAAGCAGGAGTATATTTTGATTAAGACTAGGGAACAGCTGGCAAAGCAAGTAGCAGATGGAGAAGGCGGTGGGCAATGGACTTGGCGTCAATTGATGAAGAATGAAGTCTCATGGATAAAGGAGCGCATGATTCAGCATCCAAAGAAGGGCCGACATCTAAAGATTACCAGTATGCTGAAGGATGAAGGTACTCTGTTAGCTGTACGAGAATATATATCCCAAGCTGGTGAAGGTAAGAAATTCTTAATAATGAAATGTGTAGTGAATTATAGAACTAACAAATCAATAGCCATTGATTCCTTTGGTATGGCAAAGGCAATAAGCTGTCATCTGGCAGAGTTAAATGATGATGTACGACCTCCGTCTGGTGGAAGGATTGTGCGTGAGATTCAGCGAACAATCAGCAGCCGCAGTAGCTGGCGGTGGCTCTGCAAACTTGGATTCAAATGGAAAGAGGTTCACAAAGGGGTCTATAATGATGGTCATGAGCGCGAGGATGTCAAAGGCTATCGAAATGAGGTCTTCTTGCCATTTCTCAATAAGATCAGGTCAGCCATAATGCAATGGGATGAAGATCTTTGTCCTATTCCTGATCAGCAACTTCTGTCTGGAGAACTGCAGCCTATTATAATAGTCACTCAAGATGAGTGCACCTTCAATGCCAATGATGGGAGGCACTTTATTTGGACCCATGAGGATCATCAACCATTACGAAAGAAAGGTAACGTAATTTACAGGGAAGCGGCTCACGACACGGATCCGGCTCACCCCCTGATGGCGCAATCTGCGACATTTTCTGAGGGGGTCATAGCACTTCTCTTGCTCGATACAAGGTAAACATTAAACATTAAATATTAGAAAAGAATGAAAAACCAATCCCCCATGCTCAAGATAGCTTTATGCAAGCTTCAAACAAAAAAACCCAATGATCTGCAAAAAAATCAACGCCTTCCTCTTACCCGAATAGCAATCCCAGCTACCCCCCCACTACTTTCCCCAATCCCTTCCCCACCAACCTCTAAAGCTTCCATTTCTTCCCATAGCTGGTCGGCTTCATCAAAGGCTACCGATGGATCAGTAGCGGGGGTTCCAGGAGTAGGATCAAGGGAGGTGGTGGTCGCTGGCTTTGACCGCATTGTGTGTGTTTGGCGAGAATCAGTGGTGCGGGATGCTTTGTTCACTTTTCTTGCCGCCTTTGCAGCATCAACCCTCTCCCGGTCTTCTCGTAACTGTAGGATAGTCTCAGAAGTCACTACAGTAGCCTCGGTGAGTTTCCGGCGGTCAGAGGTCTTCCCTGCTTTTACCTTGCCCACTAATTCTCGGTAAAGCCTGTGGGCTTCCTCCTCAACCACCTTGTCGGCAATAGTCTGTTGAAAGCCTTCGGAAAGGCCAGAGAGGAGAGATTTAAGCTTTTGGGAAGAGGGAGTATTTCTTGTAACAAGACTAATAGCAGTTCTAGTCGTGCGACTTACTGCTCTAGGTGTTTTAGGTACCGGTAAAGCCCCCCCTCCGGTCAAGCCTTTAGCATCAGAGACCTTTTTATTTTCTCGCTTGACCCCGCCAAGTACCCTGCGCGGATTGAAAGGGATAATTCCCACGGCTTCCCAAGCTGCGCTAATATTCTCGGGAGTGAAGGTAAGTCGGCGTGCAGGCATCAGGATTCTGTCGTACGAAATTTTAGTACCTAGATAGTAATATATTGAATCGAGAACCACTTACGGTAGAAATTCCCCCTTGTTGATACCTGCGTGTCCCTTTCTCATAAACTCATCAAGCCCATTGCTATAATATCTCTGCAATGGGCTAAATAAACCTACGTCAAGAGGCTGGAGGAGGTGAGTAGAGTGAGCTGGGAGGCAAAAAGGGATAATCTTGACATTGAGGCAATAGTCAAAAAATTCCCAATTATAATGTGAAGTGTGCCCATCCAGTATTAAGAGGCGATACCCCCCATCAGCACTATAGAGCTATATTAGTAAACCTTATCCATCGTGAAGTATTTATTTTCATAAGAGTTACCTCTCCCGAGTTTCCGGATCAAAAACTTCTTTCAACCACCGTAACCCCAGGGCCTCATTGCTCCACCCCTTCTCCGACACACCAAAGGTAGCTAAATCTTTTTTCTTTAGCTTCGCATACCATCCCATGTAGTGTGCTTGACCTTTGTTAATAACCATGGGCCTTATCACATGCCCATCGCCTGATATGGCCTCGATCACAGTAACCCATTCTCGCGAGCCATCGTGTGTTAATCTTGCTGTGCGGGCCCCCTTCTTACATATAACCTTGCAGCGCAAAGCCACACCTATCATAAACCCCTTTTCATCCATGTTATAGATGTTGGAGTTACATATATTATAGAATTTGATTAGACCTTGAAGCTTTAGGGGTGCTTAGTATATGTTATGACCGGGGGGGTCTAATAGGAGCCTTACCTTCCTAAAATAATCTTTTAACACCACCGGATTCCTTGCACACGCTCTCTGACGATCGAGGCGCGAGCTAAACTTAGAAGCTAAACCAGGATGGCGGCTGAGAAAGCGTGTTATCCAGTGCTTCCCCAGCGACCGGTTTTTTTCCCGCCTGCCCACTATGGCCTCGGCCATACTCTTCACAACCTCCAATCTAGGGGGATGGCCCCACTCATCCAACCGCTCGCACCATCGTGCGATTGACTTTTCCTCAAACTCGGATAGCACTTGCATCTTCAGATGCCCGGACACCCGAGTTTGCCTTCCCTTTATCCTTCCCCGCAGTGTGGAGTAGGCAATGCCAAACTTCTCTGCCGAGGAGCGCATGGAGGGCTCATCGCTGTGTTGGTAGTGCCGAATCGCCTCCTGCAGCCGCAATTCCATCTCGTCTTTCTTCCGTTGCTTAATTGCAGGCATGGCGCGGAGTTTCTTGTGGTTTTATGAAGATAAGCGATGTTGACATCTCTTCGGATTCTAAGCGGGGTAGGTGTTTGGACAACGCTTGGCGCTGAGCCGGATCCCTGTCGTGAGCCGCTTCCCCGTAAATTACGTTAGAGGGCAGGGATTACATGTTTCTGACCTTGTAACACCAATTGGAAGGCTGAGTGAAGGTACAGCATGTGAGATTTTGAAGTGTGGAGGTGATATATGGTGGGATGGAGAGAAGCTCTTAGAGCAAATTAAGACGAAGGCAATTCCACTCTTCGAAGCCGAGTTTCCAGGATGCAAAGCCCTCTTTCTGTTCGACAATGCCAAAACTCACTGCAAATATGCTGATAATGCTTTACGGGTCTCAAAAATGAATTTGGTTGATGGTGGAAAGCATGCAAAGCAAATGCGTACAACTTATGTAGTTGATATACAGCATCCCGAGGGGGGCTATTTGCAGAACATGGTTCAGGAAAATGGAACGCCAAAGGGTTTGAAGACAGTCCTTACAGAAAGACGACTATGGCCAGCAACAGAAGGGCGATTTCTAACTCAATGCAGTATTAAAACACGAGCAGGAAATACAACACCCAACTCCAAGTGTTTAAAAGGAGGAAACCGCTGTGCAAGAGCTCTGCTTGCCTCTCAGCCTGACTTTAAAGCCCAAAAGGGTGAACTAGAGGAAGCAATAGAGGAAGCAGGACATATGGTCCTCTTTTATCCAGCATTTCATTGCGAGATCAACTTTATAGAGTATTTTTGTGGTGCCGCAAAACGGTACACACGTCAGAATTGTGGATACGACTTTACCTCGCTCCAGTGCTTAGTTCCAGAAGCTTTACAACAAGTTCCCAATACTCTAATTTGGAAATATCATAATAAGGCTCAACGGATAATTGATGCCTATGAATCTGGTGAGATTTATGGCTCAGAGAGGTATAAGAAAATTGTTTCCAAAAAGTACAAATCCCACCGACGATCAGATGCAATTTGATAATATTATTTTCTTTTCTTTTCTTTTCTTTGTTTTATTCCCTTTGTTTTATTTCTTTTGTTTTATTTATTTTATTTTATTTCTTTGGTCACTTTTAATCACATTAATAATAATATTATAAGCCATAATAAACCTACTATAATCTTAATTTGAACATAAAGCATGTGCTATTGCCAAGCCTTCCTTGCCAAGGCGTCCCCCATTGCGTCCCCCGTTGCATCAATCAAACTGTTGTGTATAGATGGCTGGAACCATACTACGACCATGATCTGGGTATATCCTGCTGATTTTGGTAATTGCGTGATGAAGTCTACCGAAGTTGAAGCTCATGCAGCATAGGGTACTTGTAGGGGATTAAGTAACCCAAATCGTGCATGTCGTGGAGCTTTCGCTTGTTAACAGGCGGTGGAGGAGCGAACGTAATCGTTTACCCAGTCGGTTAATCCTTTCCAGTAGAAATCTCGTGTAATAATTTCTAGAGTTTTTTCTTGTCCGAAGTGACCTGCCACTTGGGAGTCGTGACATCCCTTAGCGATAAGTGTTTGGAGGTCTTCGTTTGCAGAGATAAACAACCGGTCTTTGTAGTAGAAAATGTCATCGGATATCGACCATTGCTTAGGCAATTCCTTTCCCTTATCGTTCAAGGATTCCAACTATTTCTTTCGTTGTATCCAACCTAGATCTTCCTCTGCCATTTCGCGAACTTTAGCCAAAAAGTCTGCATCAAATCCTTTCACATCTGCTTTGGCGATAATGGTATTTGATAATAACACTTGCCCTTTGCGTAGAATAGGGTATTGGTTAATATCGGAGGAATAGTAGAATTCGTGGTTGCCATTCGCTTGAAGTAAGCATATCGTTGGTTGAGTTTCTTTCAACTCCAACCCTGTCCCAGTGCTCCCGAAACCCTTTCCCGCTCTCTCAGTCTCATCCAACCCATCAACTTCCATCCAATCCTGATCATCAATTCTTTCCGCGATCAGCTGCGCTATGCATTCGCCTATCTTAACCTCGTAATCTAACTTTCCATGATTAACGAGTAGGATTTTGACTTCCCCTCTGTAATCTGCATCAATAACTGCCGCATCTACCGTGATACCTTTGGTTGGTAAGCCACTTCTTGGTGCTATGCGACCGTAGGTTCCTTCTGGTACCGCCACCGCTAAGCTGATTTTCACTAGTACTCGGCTGTTGGCTGGGATAAGTATATATTCGATGCTGGAGAGGTCGTGTCCTGCTGCAAGCTTTGATCCTTTGGTAGCAATTCGGGCTTTTTCGTCAAGCCTTTGAATCCGAATACACATTTCCTTTTCTAGTTGAGGCAATTCCTGTTGGAGCTGTTTAGAATGTGTCCCCCACACGACGGCAATTTGGAATTTCCCGAAGTGCTGAGGTTTCAAAATTTGTGGCTCGCGATGCGTAGCTCGCTCTTCAGGGCGGTACTCCGGCCGCCTGCTTAAAGCGTCGGGCTTGCCTCCTGTTATGCCTGGTCGGTAGATGATTTTGAAATTGAAACTACACAATTTCTGAGCCCATCGAATCTGTCTGTGCGTCCAGGCTTTTCTTGTGAGGAAATATTGTAGGTTCTGATGATCAGTATAAACCGTTATTGGTTTCTCCGCTCCTTTGAAGTAATGTTTCCATTGCATACAGGCAACGAGAATAGCCAATAATTCTTTGTCATGGATGTCGTAGTTTCGCTCAGCTGGGCTAAGCTTTCGGGAATGGAAGGCGACAGGATGTAGCCTTTTTCCATGAAACTGCGACAAGATATATCCTAGTACATAATCGCTGGCATCTGTTTCCACGACCGTGTCAAGTTCTGGATAGAAATGACATAGGATTGGTGCTGATATAAAGCGTCGTTTGAGGTCGTCAAATGCCTCTTGTTGTTCTTTTCCCCAAAAGGTTTTCTTGAGGTCTCCTTTTAACAGATTGGTTATCGGGGGGCAGATAGCTGAGAAGTTCTTAATGAATCGCCGGTAGAAGTTCGCGAACCCGATCCAAATCTGAACATCCTTAACAGAGCCTGCAGCTCGCCAAGCCTTAATAGATTCCACATTCTTTTCGTTCATCGTTACACCATCTGTTGCCACAACATAACCCAAAAATTCCACTTTTTTAACATGAAACACCCTTTTCTCTAAGGATATCGCCATTCGGTATTCACGCAGCTTTTGCAGAACCTTCCTGACGAGTATAATATGTTCCTCGGTTGTTTTGGAGTAAATAAGAATGTCGTCGATATATACGACAACTTCTTGGTCGAGAAACTCTCGTAGGATCTCGTTCATCATAGTTTGGAAGGTGGCTGGTGCGTTAACTAACCCAAAAGTCATAACTTGGTATTGATAATATCCATACCGGGTTCGAAAAGCAGTTTTCCATTCATCCCCTTTACGAACTCTGATCAGATGGAAACCATCCTTCAGGTCTAACTTCGTAAAGATTTGAGCATCATAGCCTTGATCTCTCAATTCCGTCATCAGGGTGATAGGATATTTGTTGTGAATCGTAACTTTGTTGAGTCCATGATAATCGACAACAAGTCTTAAGCGACCATCAGGTTTGGGAACGAAAAGGATTGGGGCGCCAGCTGGTGATTTGCTCGGGGAAATCTTTCCTTGTTTGAGCATATCATCAAGGTATTTGCGTAGCGCTTCTAGTTGTTTCTGAGATAAAGGGTATATTGGACCCCATGGTGGTTGGGTATCAGGTTTAAGGTCCATCGCGTGGTCGAAGGTACGGCGAGGCGCTAGTTTCTCAGCCATAGAGGGACGGAATAGGTCGAGGTAGTCGTGATACCTTTCAGGTAGCCGGTCAATGATCGTAATCCTTTCGTCATCAACGTTTTCTATTCGACCAAGGACCACCGCATTTGGGTCATTTAGAACATCTTCATCCCATTCTACTGAGATTCCTTCATCTTCAGGAAGTAAGTGCGATGGGCATTCATTGTCGTCGAAGGACCAATTTTCTGGATTTGCGATATTGGTAATAGGGTGTTCCTGATGCCACCATCCGAAGGGTATAATCATACCATATTTTCCTCCGGGAGCTATTTCACAGGAAACCAGAGAAAGGTGTTTGTTGCTTCCTATTTCTAGGGAAAGAGGTTTCGTAAAGTTGGTTCCGCCGGAAGAAACAGTTTCCCCGGGGAAGCCTTGGATTAGAACTGCATCAGTTCGCGAGTGGTAAGAGATGTTTAAGTCCTTAACGAGTTGTTCGTTGATGAGAAAGATATTCGATCCTGAGTCCAATAGGACAGGGATTCGATAGCGGTTGCCGAGGATATAGATGTGCGCATGTCCTTCTAGACATTTATAGCGTTCGGGCTCCCATATATGAGGATCTGCCTGACGATCGGTTCCTTTATGGCCCAGTTGTAGTAGTCGCTTGTCTCGTTTTGACATGTTGTGTATCGTGTAGTTGCGGGTGTTTGTGACAACGCCCGCGTTGTTTCGACCACTAAGGTCTCCTCAGACAAACTGGCACAAAAAATTAAAATGTTTTATACTTTGGGGCGGCCCACTACGAGCGGTCTTTACCCCCTGCCGAGGGGTTCCCAAAATTATAAAGCCCACTAAACTGGCCAAATCCTAACGCCAAATAATGCAAAATAAATTTCATATATAAGAGAAAACCTAGCTTTTTGTGTAAAGTGGTTGTTATAGCGACCTCTTTTTGTTGATACCTAGCAACGAGTGTTGTCGTATAAACGCGTTTTTGCTATTTTAGCGTAACGCGAGACTGGGGTATAATACGCAAACATTAGACACATTTTCTGAACCGTTCGCTACGGTCTACTTGCATTAGCTATGGGTTGGCCCCCCTTGCTACCACAGGGTCAAGCGTTGAAGTCTCCTTGGAGGCAACAATAATTGAGTACCGGTTACTACAGCTAGCTAGGTAGTCGAGCGGCAAGGCTGCCCTTAATTTACCTAGCAAACCATGTCCGAACTGAGGGAAAATGTCCAACTCAGCGGGAAAAGTCCGCCTTCCTAGGAAGGTGGCAACACAAAAGTCCTCCTTCGGGAGGCAACCACACCGGTACCCTATTCCGTAAACGTCGGTTCCTGCAGAGCGGGTCGATAGTCAAGGATCTGCAGCGAGATTTTTTCTATGAGCGCCAAGACTTTTGTGCCGAGAATTCCGAGGAAATAAACACGTGTAAAAAGGTTTTGTAATCGCTTTCCGCTTGCCTTAAGAATAGATGGTACCTGCTTGCTTCACAGGATCTAGGGCGCGACTTACCCGTGACCTTGTCATTCTTAAGGCCCGGTGACATCCACTCTAGTCTGTCCACTAAGCGAGGTCAATACGGACTTATAGACTTAGGAAAAGGCCATACTTTGTTTATTTGCAAGGTGATTCCTTTAGGTCATTTCTGTATCGGACAATTCCCAAACTTGTGTAGGCATTTCTGGGTGTACTCGGTTAACCTTAGGGACTTGCTCTGAACGCGACGGTGGAGGGTTGTGAACAGCCAGCGTTGAAGTGTGTGGCTTCCAGTAAGGATTAGGGTTTCCCTTATTCCCGTAGGTGAAGGTAGTTGCTACTACTATTGGCTTTCGACATTTTCTCCAGGTGTCGTTGTCGAGGGTGCAACGAGTGCATTGTTTTTCCCTCTTTCTTTTTTCAACCACCTCTTCAGCAATTCCTTCATAAGCTGTCTTCCAGTCGGTATGCTCATCCTTGAAATTATTACCGTTTCGTTTCGCAGTTGTTGTCCGTGGAGATTTCCATCGGGAGGTATTATCCTTCTGAGGTTTGTTATCTTTCTTTTTCTCGAATTTTGTGTTGAATCCTTTTTCTGACCCTTCTCGCTTGCGCTTAGGTGCGGGGTTGTGCGGGGTCGATCTGGATTTCCATTGTTTTCCACGTTCGAGAAGTTCTTCTTCCTGTCTTCCAACCCCCCGCAAGGTCTCTATCCAGTGATCATCATCGTTGAACTTGAAGTGGGATAATCGACAAAGGATATCCTGCGGAAGTTTGTTTTCAACCTTAACTCTCCACGCTATTCCTGTGAGACCAGCCTTAATGTTGAGATTTTCGAGGAGTAGAAAGTATTGATCGATTTTGCCCTTATAGATAATTTTATCCATTTCTTCTAGGGCTCGGCGTTTCTCTTCGATACCGATGTACCGTTTAATAATCTCTTGCCAAAAACGTTCCCACGTGGAGTAGCTAGGGTTTTGAGTGTAACCACCTAAACCCCCCATGACCTTCCGGTATTTCTCCCAAAAGGTTTTGCTACCATATTTCCCTTGGTCTTCAATAAGGCAAATACGATGCGATGCGAGTGGTTCTCCCATTGCGTAGGGTTGCGATCGAAGTAATCTTCACATACGGTTAACGAGTTTCTTATGTCTTGGTTATCTTCTCCTTGAAAAAAATACGGAGGTTCCGCGGTGTTTTTTGTCGGTCGTTGAGAAGTACTAAGACACTGCATGAATTTCAGCATTACCATAGTACGGGAAGACGCATCTCGTGGAAGCGATTGTCTTCAAGCATTGCGTTCCCGACCTCCGCCTCTCCTGCCCCTCCCATCTCCCCCATTTTTGTTGTTATCATCATCGTCATCGTTATCTGGGTTGGGATCCCCACGAGTATTACCTGGCCGAGGAGGTGGTTGGTTGTTTCCTTCCCGATCAACTTCCTTTCCTTTATTTTGTCGGGGAGTTGAAGCTGATTCCTTGTCAGGGATGATACTATCCGGTGGTATCCAAGGGTTTCGTTGACCTCGGTTAGGAGGTCCGGGATCACCGTTACCACCATCCGTTGGGGGAATGGTATACTGAGGTTTTTCAGCACGATCGATTCTTGTAGTTAAGGTCTGTATCAAGGCTTGAAATTCGAATCGTTGCTTATGGATGAGATCTCTTGCTTCTTGACGATCCTTTTGTTGCTGAGCGGCAGCATCGTCTTTTTGTTGCTTTAGTAGCTGATCTGCTCGTTCCTCATCATCATGGAGGATTCGTGGCCAAGTAACGTCCTGGTTTTTGAGCTTATCTTTTAGTTCGAGAACTTCACCTTCTAGAATTTTATCTCGGTCTTCTGCCAATTCCGCATCCTCTTTTTGCTTTGCTTCTTGTCATCTAAATTCTCCAGCTATCTCAGCTATTAGAAGTTCTCGCTCAACTCGAGTTGCCCCTTCCAGCGTCCACAATGCTTGCCTACCATCGCTTAACTCCTTGTCGACAATTGTTTCCCCTTTGCTAACAGGGTTTGTAGCAATTGTAGGTTGGCGTACTGTACCCTATTATCGTCCGATAACGCTTTGAGAGCTATTTGACTTTCATCATGGCTCTGATGTATTGTAGACGAGATATACTGGAATGCTTGGGCAATATGTCCTTTAAGGAGTTCAGTAGGATTCGGGGGGTTTCTCGAGTATTGTCTGGAATTCAAACAGGAGGTAGACTTTCCAACCCGGAAAGGTGCACTTGTGGATCGACTCATTGCTAATGAGCTAGGTCTAGAGGGAATTGTGAGAGGTCCAGATGATGGGGCGAAAGATGAAGCAAGAGGTGTCGTGCTCTCATCATCCATAGGATCATCTGGTGATTCATCACGAGAGGTGGCTTCAAAAGGAAAAGGTGAACCAGGTTGGTTTTCCGTCATCTTGATTTAACAAACCTGATAAGAATAGCTTTTGGTCTTTCGCCTTTTTGAAGGAAATAGGTGACGAATGGGCCCGTATTTTGTATTCCACCAGTTGTGTTCAATGGAATCGATATATTCCTGGTAGTGTTTTGCGATTTGATCTAAGCGATCAATAGAAGGAGATTGATGGATAATGGTCTCCGGGGTTGACGATCGGGATGGGAGGGTTGGTGGGGAAGAAGGAGTGGAGCACGGTAGTGTAACTCCGCCTTCTGACTCTGGTTCCCAATCGTCCAAAGGTTCTCCGGTCGGTAGGTATGCGACAATAGCAGTCTCCGATGGGTTTTCAAGAATGAAAAAAAGATAGGAAAGGATCAGACAGGCAATCAAGTCTGATAGCATGAGGTAAGGTGTGAGCCTTGGTGACAGAAGAATAACAATATAGTGTTACGGGGTAGTTAACACGGTAGGATTCCGAGCTAACTAGGCCCAGGATGTTTGAGACAATGGATAATAGTCAGGAAGGCTCGTAGGTAATAATTTGGTAAAGGTAAAGTAATTGAGTGTAGTCAAATATCAAAGAGTTAGAATATAACTCGATAACTTGTTATATTGTTAAGGTCTCTTCTCCGTGGCTTGATGATTCTTCAACCACTGGGAGAGAGTCCTCTATTTATACTAATGTTCCTTCTACTTCGACTTCTCTAGTTAAGAAGTATCTTCTTAACAATTCAGTTCGTCAGAACAAAGTGCGAACACCGTGTGACCCTGAAAACTTGCCCTGTTCAACTTAGAGAATCTCCCGAACTGCTATTTCATCTGAGGGTGTCCCCACTCCACCAGTAGACAGTCTTCGATCTCTTTGTCATGATAGACTATAAAAGAATATGCGGCCCAAATGCCTACATACCAATAGTAGTATGGAATATGGCGTGATCAGTTCCGATATCCAGCTATCAAAGCATTATGCAGCCAGCAAATGAGAGGAGTAGTAATCTCTAAACATCGTTCCAATCAGTTGAACATATCTTGAAACCTGCTCTCATTTAGTATTCCGCGTCGTCTTCCAGATGCCTCTGTGAAGCTCCTAACCCCAGGAACCTGCGTTCGGGTATATGGTCATTCTTTCAAGCCATATACCTCGCTCTTTATTAGGTAAGCTATTTCTGCTAGGGTAATACATTCCTTGGAATACACAACTCTTTTCTAGACTCTCGCAAGACCTTTTTGACCCCATGCAATGGTGCTCCATCCTCGACATACAGACCCCCAGCATCTCCCTTCTTATACCCTTTTGTCCCTGAAATGCCGGCCCCACCACTGGCTTCAATGCCTGTTCTAGGTAATTATTGCATGTGATTCCTTTCTTTCCTGCACACTTCAGAAAGACAACCTCAGACTTCCAGTCATAACTAATAGCACTCCACACTCCCACTGAAGCTCAATCGCTATAAAAGGTATGTTAGATGCAATCGTCATGGTAGTGCTTACTGTGCAAGCGAGTCACCCATTGTGAGCCCCGTTTGGATGTATCAAAAGCGTACTCATCAGAGTACAGATCATAGTGCTACCACTGTTTTGCCTTCTGGATATCCTGGAGAGCATATGTGAGACGGTCTTGCTCACATTCCTTAGAAATAAAGTCTTTTCCGGGCCTTGCACCTAGTATATCCTTGCTTTTCTAGTGCCTGTTGAACATTTCTTCCAGAAACACTAAGACTAGCCTCCTTAGCCAACCGAGCCCAACACAGCCTTCTACCCTCCCAACCACTGCAGAGGATCCTAATTAGAAGTTGGATATCGCTTATGTTGAGAGATAATGGACGACTCTAATGAAGTTTAGTACGCCACTTATCGGGATCGCGAGCCTATGTAGTAATTGTTGATCGTGGCACACCGGTTCTTCCTGAGGTTTCATGCTTAGAAAAACCAAGGGCCAGTAAGATAAGGACCCAGGAGCATTTAGGAGTATCCCACTAGGATCGTAGTTTGTCTTATGTGGTTGTGGTAGCCATCGGTGCGTGTGTTGTGGAAACTCAAAATGACTTGGCAACTGGTATGGGGGTCAATTTCTTTTGTTGCCAAGATCGTACATAACTAATAATCACTGGCATGATTGAGCTAGTGCTTTTAAACTTTCCAAGTTATGAATGCTTTATCACGTAATGCAATAAGCTCAACCCTTGTATCTCACATACTCTTTCTTCCTTTTCGCATCTCCTTTAACTTGTACACAGTTTGCGTAATGGCTCTTATTTTTCATGGGTGCTGGTTAAGTACTGATAGTAAATTCAAGTTGAAATACTATCACTTAGTATAAGAGGAATATTAACAAGTTTATAAGCATGATACAAGCAAAGATTGTAGAATTATCGTGATGGTATTATACATTAGCACTTTTTCAAAATTACTTCTGAGGCTCTAGCTGCCAGGGATCATATTATTGATTAGTCAAAGATGGCAGCCAATTACACTGAGTTTGTCAGACTTACCAACAATACCCAATATACTTCAAATTGTACTCATTATAGAATGCAAGGTTGTCGTGTGATAACATCTTGGCCACTATTAATTTGGTGATCTAATAGCATGTTTTATTTCATACAGTTAAATTTTGTCTTAAAATATAGTAAGTATAGATTAACTAAATTGATTTAAACTTTATTAGTTCAATAATGCTTTTATCTTTCAAGAAAGTTACCTGTGCGAGGGGTGATGTTTTCGTACAATGTGATGAGTCACTGTTATAATGACAGTGGTTGAAAATACACTTTGTTACACAATCTCCAATTTTGATTTTTACTAATTATTTAATGATACTCCTTGGAGTTCAAGACTTGAGTGTTTTAATAGGGAGAACCTACTTTTATGACAGAAGTTGTTTGTAGCAGAGAATAGAAGTTGGGTGGTGGATGGAAGGGGAAATTTGTGTACTGGTGGGTGTGAAATCAGAAAAGCCGGAGTGATTGTTTCAGGATGGGAAGTGGGATGAGAGGGTCAAGTATCTAAGAGTAGAGGAGAAGATGGGAAAGATTTGGGAACTGGAAGGGATAGAAGACCCTAAAAGGTGAGACAAGTTGAGGCTGCCTTTGAGAATAAAGGTGAATAGTATGTTGTATAAGGATGAGATTGGAGGTGTGATGACTGGTTTGTATGAAGAAAGTGTGGAGGTTTGTGAGAAGTTATTAAGAAGGTAGGTTTCTGACAAATGGAGGGCCAAGAGCAGGATATTTACTTGAGATTAAAAAAGAAATTATGTTATTTAGAAGTTTTTTCCCAGCCTGTTAATTAAAATAACCTAGGTTATGTTATTCCTGCTCCTTAGAAATGTGCTTTTTAATAAAGACTATTTGTGAGAAGTAGGCTTCGTTGCGGGCCCCCATTTCCGAAGAGCAGGGACAAAATAACCTAGGTTATTCTAATTAACTGGCAGAAAAAATCATCACAATTGGACCAGAGCTGACAGAGATAGTGCTCTTTGAAACTAATCAACTTCAAAGAGTTCTATCTCATACATTTTTGTCAGATATAGACGATTCTTTTTTAATCTGCAGTTAATAACCTGCTCTTGGCGCCCTATTTGTCAGAAATGGGCCCAATAACGCAAGCTAGTAAGAAGATGGGATGGTGTATTGAGGAAGAGAAGAGATTAAGAAAGGTGGAGAAAGATGCTTATTCATGGAGACTCTTAGCTAAGGTCAAAGATGGAGTTGTGGTAAGTGCGCTTTGCAGAAGTGTTGTAAGATTAGGGGATAGGTGGTGCTCAGTTAAGAGACTTGTGATAGAAGCCTTGAAGATGAAGGTGGGTGTATGAGAAAAGGTAACAGAGGTAATATGCAAATTGAAAATGGCAGATGTGGGACAGAAGGAGAGAATATTGAAAGTAATACCAGAGTTGGAAAAGAATGTGAAGGAAATAAGAAGAAGAAGAGTAGATAATAGAATAGAGAGGAGATTGGGGGAGGTGTTGGAGAGGTTGCAGGATAGGGTTGAGAGATTGGAAAGAGAAGCAGTGAAGGGTGAGAAGGTAGCAGAGAGGGAGAGTAGGAAACATGGCATTAGGGGATATTATAAGATTGAGGCAGATGGGAGGCTGGTAAAGGTAGGAGGGTTGAGAGGGTTTTGATTTAAGGAGGCAGCTTGAAAGGTGGATGTAGGAAGGGTAATAGGGCAGAGAGAAAACAACAAGTGGATGGAGATGAAGGTAGATGAGAGGAAGGGAGTGGAGGAAGAGAGGAAGATGAAGAAAAAGAAAAAGAAAAAGAAAAAGAAGTAAAAGAATATAGGGGTGGAGATTATGGAGAGGGTATTGGAGGGGGTATTGGAGTGAGTGGGTAGAGGGTTGGTGGAGGATTCAGTTAAAGAATGAGATGAGTGGATGGAAAGGGAGTATGAGAGTTGGTTGAAATAAGAGGAAGGGAGAGGAGATATTAAAGGGAAAGGTTACAGGAGTTGTGAGGGTATGTGCAAGGTGGTTAGCTTAAGATATAAAGAAAAGAAAATCAAAGTATAGTTAGTAATTGTGAGTGGGTGGTCTAGTCCCCTGGTAAGAGCAGCTTAAGCATAGTAGAGGCAAGTACTAATTAATCGTGAGGGAAATACCTGAATACTATAGAGTAGCATGTATAAATGAAGGAGAAAAGGATAATAGAAAGAAGAAGAAAGAAAGAAAGAAAAGGTTTTTGTACAAGTACTGGGATGTTTGAAAAGTCCTTGTAACTACAAGTAGATGGAACTACATTCCAATAGTTGTCATGTATTGTAACTAGAGATATAGTAGAATTGGTAGGTTATAATGAGTAATAAATAAATAACTTAATTGAAGATTTTATGAAATGGTAATTGTTAGGCCCACGAACTCCCCGTAAGGATTCACAGGTTAAAGTTACCCTACCTTGACGTACGAACTAGTGCAGTCGGAATAACACGTGACTTCTTTCAGAAGGTCAGGTGTTCGACTCACACCCCCGTCATAGTTATTACAACTACACAACGGATCGTTATCATTCTCTGCGCAAGCGCATGAGCCATGCAACCAAGGGGGTTTCGCCGATTACTATAGAAGAAATATTTCTGTATCAGTAAGAAGTTGAAGAGTGAGGTGCGAACGGTGGGATAAGAAGTTATGGCCCTTCAAAGGTAAGCCGACTGACATATGTAGTCTGATATGTAAGACATAAGCATATGATTACCCGGCATGAGAAATGTTGATCAGAACATGACCGAAAGGAACGACTGGTATGATAGCGAGCCAGGCTGCATATACAGACCAAGTTCGTATGGCATAAGAATCGTGAACCCGTAATTGGACGCAATTACTTGGGAAATGATTAAAGCCACAGTGGTGTGCGAGAACTCAGGGTTAAACGGTGTTCGCACATTCACGGAAACTAGGAGAAGTTGGAAAAGCTAGTTCGCTAGTATGATAGATAGATATACCCTGGGAAAAGGTATAAGAGGCGGGCAAGAGCCCGGAGTCGATAAAAAACAACAAGCACAGAGAAGAGACCTTATCAATATAATAAGTTTTATCTTATTGTTACCAATACTTCGATGATCTATCATGAAGTATACCATTATATCTAGCCTACATTACTCTTGGCTTCTTAACCAGTTCTCCGATATGAAATCGATTCAGGTCGTGGCTGTCGGAATACCACACGCCGAAGCTACCACCTAACTGTATATTGATACTTCTCATCGTTACCGAGAGGAATGTTTGGCAGAGACACTCAAACTCCCGAACCCAAAAAACCTTTCGAACCAAGACCCACGGGGACTACCCCAATAGAAGAAGTCCTCACCCCTATACGTGAAGTAGGGACTCAAGAGCCCTCCAATGAATCTTATTTCTGGTGGATAAACCCAGAAAATACCGTTACCCTCAAAGATATAGCCGCACTATACCAATACCAGTGCGGCAAGGAATTCACCTACCACACCCCCTCGAGGAAAACAAACTCCATTTGGTACACCCAGTACCCTGAGACAGATAGACACTCAAGCCAGTGTTTTGAGATACCGGCATTTAGGGGAGGAAACAAAAGATAAGTTTCCCAAGAAAGGTGACCATTGTTAGGAGCACGGACTCCCCGTAAGGATTTATGGGGTAAAGTTACCCTACCTTTATGCACACGAACTAGCGCAGTCGGAATAACACGTAACTTCTTTCAGAAAGTCACGTGTTCGACTCACACCCCCGTCATAGTTATTACAACTACACAACGGATCGTTATCAGTCTCTACGCAAGCGCACGAGCAATGCAACCGAGGGGTTTTCGCCGATTACTATAGAAGAAATATTTCTCTATCAGGAAGAAGTTGAACAGCGAGGTGTGAACGGTTGGATAAGAAGTTATCGCGCTTCAAAGTTAAGCCGACCGACATATGTAGTCTGATATGTAAGACGTAAGCATATGATTACCCGGCATGAGAAATATTGATCACAACATGAGCGGAAGAAATGCCTGGTATGATAGCGAGCCAGGCTGCATATACAGACCAAGTTCATATGGCATAAGAATCGAGAACCAGTAATTGGACGCAATTACTTGGGCAATGATTAAAGCCGAAGTGGTGTGCGGGAACTCAGGGTCAAATGGTGTTCGCACATTCACGGAAACTAGGAGAAGTTAGAAAAAGTACTTCGCTAGTATGATAGTTAGATGTACCTTGGGAAAAGGTATAAGAGGCGGGCAAGAGCCCAGAGTAGATAGAGATCAACAAACGCGGAGAAGAGATCTTATCAATATAATAAGTTTTTATCTTATCGTTACAAATACTTCGGAGATCTATCCCGAAGTATACCATTATATGTAGCCTACATTGCTCGCGTCTTCTTCGCGAGTTCTCCGATATAAATCGATTCAGGTCCTCGCCATCGGAATACCTTACGCCGAGCTACCACCTAACAACCATGAAAGATGGCTTCTGACCCCAAAGCGCCTGAAGTCATGGAATGGGGACAGGAAGAAGGAGAGGAAGGAAACGAAGGAGGAGATGAGCTCTCCTGCGTGGCAGCTCCCAGTGTGGAGACAACCGTCACCCATATACATCAGCAAAAATAATACCTTGCGTTCCGTGCGTTCCGTGCGTCTGACGCACCTGACGCCGGAACGCTAATCGCGAATCAGGAGGCAACGTCGGATCGACGTTGCGTCCTGACTTTGCGTTACTTG